>Ga0247727_10000997_pt1 | contig 68901 bp, 65 predicted proteins | sample WisWelCaveWW1625_FD_202498 | JGI IMG/M metagenome (GOLD analysis project Ga0247727, IMG submission 202498) | Biofilm microbial communities from Wishing Well Cave, Virginia, United States - WW16-25 | ecosystem: Environmental > Aquatic > Deep subsurface > Groundwater > Cave microbial mat | place... | reverse complement strand
GGCGTTGCTTGGCCGCCGCATCAGCGGGGGCTGTCAACCGACCGCAGGGAGGCTCGGCCCCGAGCTGGCGAGGGGCTTGACAGGCCCCGCGCGGCGGCCCACCACGGCACTCCCGGCCCTCAGGCCGGGCCACGGCAACCGCCCGCCGGGCGGGTACGGCAAGCCCGGACGGATCGGGCGACAGCCGAGAGCGCAACGAGGTCCCGGAGTAACTCCCGAGGTTCGTCACGAACGGCGAGAACGTCGCCCGGACTCGACCGTCGGGTCGCCGCCGGCGCGTTGACGCGCCGGGCCGATGGCGGGACGCGTGACGGCCCGGCCCGCGTGCCGGGAGCGGTGAGCCGGGCCGTCAATCGGCGGATCGTCTGTCAGCTGTCGATGTCGTCCTCTTCGGACTCGTCGTCCCCCTCGTCGGACTCGTCGCCACCGTCATCATCGGCGTCGGCCTGCTCGTCGTAGGCGTCCTCGACGGTGGCGTCGGTGTGGCGGGCGAGGACGGTGGCGGTCCAGTCATCGGGGGTCCAGCCGGTGGAAGTGAGGGTGGCGAGGTAGTCCCGACACGGCTCGCTGCCCGAGGACCAGTACATCGCCGTTTCTGCCAGCCCCGCGGCGACGGCTCCCGCGACCCCGACCAGCGCGGCGGGCGTGTCGGCGCCGTCGAGCAGGTCGGCGGTTGTGACGTCGCGGGGCTGGTCGTAGCCGAGGATGGTGGCGGCGTAGCCGACGGCTTCTCGGCCTGCCTCGCTGATCAGGCCGCGCAGCGCGAGCCGGGTGAGGTCGTGCTGGCTGATCCCGCCGCGGGTCTTGGCGAACGCGGTGGCGGCGTGGTCGAGGCGGGCGAGTCGACCCTTGCGCTTGGCGTGGGAGTCGTCGTGGTTCGCGGCCGGGCGGGTGTGGTCGCTGGCGAGCTCGCTGCCGTTGCCGTTCTCCACGCGGGTCCGGTGGTGGCGGCGCGGGTCGGTGCACACCTCGTGGACCTCGAACCCATCACCCCAGGACGTGCGGCGCACGACGGCGGCGTGGCACGGCTCGCTGCGGTGGGCCTTGCAGCCATCGGGGTCGAACAACTCGCCCAGCCGCTTGGCCCGCTCCGGCGGCGGGTCGTCGGCGGTGCACACCGTCGCCCATTTGGCCTGGGCACGCTCGACCGCCGCTGTGTAGGCGGTGTCGCGGCGGAGGTCGTCGCGGTAGGAGGCAACGGCGCGGGCCGGGTCGCCCCAGCGAGCCCCCGCGAGCCGTTCGCACACGGCGTCGAGGTGGTCGGGGCCGAGGTCCGCGGCCGTGGCAGCGGCTTCGGCCGCGGCGAGGGACAACTCGCCGCTGTCGATGGCGGCGCGCCACCGGACGGGCAGGATGGTGACGGCCATCCGGGAACGGACCCAGGCCTGGGAGCGGCCGATGCGGCGGCACAGCTTGGCCGGGGTCAGGCCGTCCTCGAGCGACATGAGTCGTTCGACGGCGCGGACCTCCTCGGCGACGGTCAGGTCGGAACGGTTCACGTTCTCGGACAGCATCGCTTCGATGACTTCGACGGGGGTCATGGCCCGGACGACGACCGGGACGGTGGTCACGGTGCCGGCGCGCTGGGCGGCGGCGTGGCGGCGGTGCCCGGCGACGAGCAGGTGCTCGCCGTTGTCGTCGGCGGGGAGCACGACGAGAGGTTCGAGGATGCCGTGAGAGCGGATCGAACGGACGAGTTCGCTGAGATCCCCAAGGGAGGCACGCGGATTCTCCGGGTGCGGGGTGAGCACGTCGAGCGGGAGCCAGCACAGCTCCCCGCGCGTCGCGCCCGCGGTGTCGGTGCCGGTGGTCGTGTCGGTCGTGTCGGTCGTGGTCATGGTGATGTCTCCAGGGTTGCGGTGAGGGTTCTGATCCAGGGGTGGGCGGGGGTGTCGCTGGCGACACCGGCCGGGCCGATGTGGGCAGTCGTGTCGTCGGTCGTTCGGACCCACGCTTCGCCGTGCTCGGCGACGAGGTGTCGGACGGCGGTCATGGCCACGCCGAGCGACGTGGTGCGGGTCTGAACGCGTCCGTCGCGGTCGAGGACCGTGTAAACGGGCGCGCCGTCGACGGGCAGGTGGAACAGGGCTGCTTGCGCGCCGGGTGGCACGCTGACCAGGCAGGCCGTGGGTCGGTCCAAAGGGCACCTCGCTATGTGGGAGTTCGGGTCCCGTCCGGGCTGGCCGGGGCTTCGCCCTACGGGCGTGGCAAGGCCGCCGGCCCAGCAGCCGCTGTCAACCCGAAGGGCTTGGCCCCGAGCTCGCGAAGGGCTTGACAGCGGCTGCGCGGCGGCCGACACGGCACCCCGACCCGCAGGGGCGAGTCACGGCAACCGCCCGCAGGGCGGACACGGCAACCCCCCGCCACACGCCGCCTCCCGACCCGGAACGGCGCCGACCCGGTGGCGGCAGGCGGTCAGCGGCGGGAGCGCAGAGCAGCGTCGAGGGCATCAGGGAACGCGCCGGTAGCTTGCCCGACGGCGGTTGCCGTGTCGGGGGTGCTGCGTCGGCGGATCACGCTGGCTCGCTGGTGGGCGGTGAGGCCGTAGGCGACACGGACGCGGTCGACGTGATCGCCGGTGACCAGGTCGCAGGCATCCGCGGTCGACACGACAATCACCGCGTCGACGGTCACGGGGAACCGTTCGGTGAGCAGGTCGACTATCAGTTCCACCGCGGCGTACATGTCGGACGCCTCGGCCACCAGCAGCGGCGGCGCGTCGCCGCGCACGACGTAGACGCGTGTCGGTGACGGTTCCCACGCGGTCGCCGCGTGGTCGTGGTGGTCGGCTGCTTCGACGGTGACGGTAATCGTGGTCAGCCGGTCAGACACGCGAGCCCACCTCGTCGCCGACGGTCAAGGCGGCGAGGCGGCGGGCCAGGGTTCGGGGCAGGCGGGCGGCGAGGAGTCCGGCGTCGATCGTGCGGGCGACGGCCGGGTCGATCGCGATCTCGGCAACAACCGGTGCCGTGAGCACCGCCTCCACGTCGGCGGCGGTGAGGGCACGCCCCGGTTCGGTGACGAGCACGACACCGTCGGGCCGTACCGGGTGCGCGACGGCGCGGCGCAGCGCGAGGTAGCAGTTCCGCACGACCAGCAACCTGCGGTCGGCGGCAACTGAGGCTGCGGCGGCGTTGGTGCCGGCGTCGAGGAACCATGCGCCCCGGTCAGCGATCAGGGTGGCGGCCAGCTCGGCCCACCGATGCTCGGGCACTCCGGCTGCGGGCGTGGACCCCGCGCTGACGAGCGATATCAGACTGGGGTCGACGGCGAGGCGCTCGATGGCGGCGACCTCGAGCGCTTGGTCGTCGGCGAGCAGGTCACAGATCCCCGGTCCGGACGTCTCGGGTAGGCCGAGCACGGCGGGCAGGTCACCGGTCGTGTCGATCAGCCGCGAGCCACGCTGGGCGAGCGCGAGCGCGGCGGTGACGGTGGTGCATCCTTGGCCGCCCTTGGGCGAGAAGCAGACGGTGAGCATGAGACGGTCCTCCGATGTCGGCTGGTCCCGGCGTGCTGCCGGGGCTTCGCCCTACGGGGCGCCCAGGCCGCCGGCCGTCAGGGCCGCTGTCAACCCGAAGGGCCTGGCCCCGAGCTCGCGAGGGGCTTGACAGCGGACCGGGCGGCGGCCACACGGCACCCGACCCGCAGGGTCGGCCACGGCACACCATCACCACGGCACGGCGCACGGGGGCGCGACGCCGTGGTCACCACGACGGGTAGATGTGACGGCCTCGGCGCTCGACGACACCGAGGCGCAGCGCCCGGTGCAGGTACTTGTAGGCGGTCGGGACGCTGACCCGGAGGCGGGCAAGCAGCTGGGGCGCGGCCGGCTCGTCGGGGTCGAGGGAGCGCACCAGGTCGATCAAGTGGTCGTCGTCGAGCGCCGGCGGCGGACCGGGCGACCGGCGCAGCACCGCGACCGACTGTGGGCGCGGGTCGCGAGCTCGGTCGGTCTCGGGGCGGCCACCCCAGATGCCGTACTCCTCGCCTGTGGCGTCGGCGTGCTGGTCGCACTCGACCCTGACCGGGCACCGGGCGCACACCGCGAGCGCGGCCGCGGTCGCGGCCCCCGGTGGCGGGTAGAAGCGTGCCGAGGGCATCCCCCGGCACGCCGCCCGCCGCATCCACGCGGCACCCACGGTTGTCAGTGGGGGTAGGCGTCGGCCAGGTAGCCGGGCAGGCGCACCCGTTGCCGGGCGGTCAACGGTGCCAGCATCATCCGCACGGCCACCGTGTCACCGTGGCGGGCGATGATCCCGAACCGCGCGAGGCGGTCCAGCGTGTGCGTGACACGGCCCAGTGACTGACCAAGACCGAAGGTCTGCGCCAGGTCGACAAGCGGCCACACCGACGGCCCATCCCCGGCGTAGGTCGCGAACCGGTGCGCCATCAAGGCCGCGGTCGGTCCGATGGTCGGTGTCCACCAGATGAGCGCGTCGTCGCTCGCGGTCGGGATCGACCCGGCCGCGTTGTCGATCACCGGGTCGGGCCAGGCGATCACCGTGACCGCGAGTGGGGTCAACTCCTCGACGGTGGCGGGCCGATCGGACGGGGTCGTTGCGGTGGTCATGGTCGGGCTCCTCATCGTGCGACGGCGAGACCGGTCGACTTCCCCAAGCGACCGGCCCCACCGAGCGGGTGACCCGACCGGTCGGCCGGGCCTTGCCCCTACGGGGCCCCAGGTCCGCCGCCACCACGGCCGGGGTCAACCCGAAGGGCCTGGCCCCGAGCTCGCGAGGGGCTTGACGCCGGACGGGCGGCGGACCACCACGGCACCCCGCCGAAGGCGGGCCACGGCACCCGACCCGCAGGGTCGGCCACGACAGCTCTCAGCGCGCTGGGGTGCCCGGTGGCTGGCGTCACGAGGGTTGACGTCACCCTCAGGGCGCCGTTGGTGCGGGTCGCAGCGCGTCGATTTCACGTCGGTACGGCTGATGCGCCTGTAACGCGAGTCGGCCTACGCGGTGGGAGACGAAGGTAGATGGGAGACCGGGCGCGGGGTCCGGCCTGGTGCCGAGTGTCACCACCTGGGAGGTGGTCGGCGTGACGACGAGACACCCTCAGACAAGGCTCATCGACGTGCCGACGACGGCCGACCGGCTCGGGGTGAGCGTGCGGTACGTGCGGCGGCTCGTCGCCGAGCGGCGCATCCCCTACTTGAAGCTGGGGCACCTGCTCCGCTTTGACCCCAACGAGGTGGACGCCTGGTTGGACCGGGCGAGAGTCGGCGAAATCAGGCCAGGCGACACGTAGCCCGGCCGCCGCTAGTCCGCTGCCTCACGTCTCGCTGGTCGGCTCCGAGCCCGCACGAGTCGCATCCGCGAGTATCGACTGGATGCGCTCGTTTCCGATGTGCTCCTCGTCGTCGAGCGCTCCGACGTAGGTGGAGACGAGCGTCTCGACGCTGTGACCGAGTCGCCGTGCTGTCTCCGCCAGGGGAACCCCGGCGCGCAGCCATGTTGTGGCTGCGGCGTGGCGGCAGTCGTAGACCCGCAGTGGCTCCTGTCCGACGGCAGTCAGAGCCCTATGCCACGCCCTGCCCCAGTTCGAGGCGGTTGGCCGCTTTCCTCCGCGGGTTCGGAAGAGCAGGTCGTCTGACGAGTCGAACCCGTTGTTGTCGATCCACTGTCGGAGGAGGTTGACCAGGACGGGCGGTATCGGCACGGTACGCGGCCCGGTCTTCGGTTCACCGGGCTCATCGAACGCAATGTCGGCCTCGGTCACGTTGATGCGTCCCCATCCGTCCGACGGCAGGGTCAGCGCCCGGGAGCGCAGCATCACGACCTCCGATGGTCGGAGACCGGCGTAGTAGGCGACAGCGGTCATCACCCGATAGGTCCTGCTTCCCGGCTGATGGGTCGCAATGGCATCGATGGCCTGGGCCATGGCCGCCGGGCTCGGCAAGGTCCGAACGTCGACGCCCCGCCTTTTCCTTGCGATCTTGCGATGTGCCCGGTTCCGGGATCGTGGAGGCCATGGGTCACCCGCGATCGCCCCCGCGTCAACGGCTCCTTGGATGCATGCCCGGCAGACGATGCGAATCCGGCTCGCGGTGGACGCCGCGAATGGGGAGCCGTCGAGCTTCAGGCCCAGCTGGCGGTCAATGTCCGCGACGCGCTCGCGGTCGATCTCGGCGAGTGACAGGCAGCTCCTGGCCAGCCATGCCTCGAAGTACGCATCGCGATCGCCCTCGAAGGCAGGTGAGAGCGCCACATGGAGGTAGCGACGAAGGCCCGGCGGAGGCACGGCGCCTTCCCGGGCTGCGAGCGGGATGAGTCTCTCGAGTGCCTCCATCGCAGACACTCGAGTTCGGGGCTGCCACTCCTGCCATTGCTCGGCCAGCCAACGCCGCGCCCACTCGTGGAGCAGCACGTCATGGAGCGGCGACTTCCAGGACAGGGGTTCGCCGGTCGACGGGTCGAACCGTTCGCCAGCATGGACCGCCTGCAAGAGCAGCACCCGGAATCGCTCTGCCTCGGCTCTCGTGCGGAACGACTTGCTCCGCTGTCTGCCATCGATCGAGTGCCGCGCGATCCACGGCAGTTTGGCTTGCGCGGTCGAGCGCCGGTCCTGAACGCCGAAGACCTTGACCTCCTGGATGGGTCTTCCCATGATGAACGCCTCCCGCTCAGTGACTCGCCGTCGGCGAGCCATGCCGTTACCCGAAATGGGAAGGCTGTGGGAAGGGACCCTTCAGAAAGACCCGAATCTGGTGGCTGACCTGGTCATCTTCGGCCAGATAGCATCGGCCTCCGGAGCCGTGCGCGCAGGTTCGAATCCTGCCGGGGGCGCACTGTGACTTCCAAGACCTCTGGGACTTCCAGGTCGTCTGGTATTTCCAGGTCGTCTGGGAGCTCCGGTTCCGCGGTCGCCGCCGTGGGCGTCGCCGATCACAGCGGCTGGGCCGTCTTCGTCACGGTCGGCGGCGCGTCGTCGCAGCCCGAGGTCGTCGACCGGCGCCGCGTCACGCTGGTCGCACCGGAACTACCCCGCCAGCCGTATCACGCAGCCGTGGGGCTGCCGCTCCACGATGCCGAGCGGCTGATCCGGCGGGTCGAGTCGTCCGCGGCGCGATACGCGCGCCGAGCGCTCGACCAGCTCGTGGTGGATCTCGGCGCCGGCACGAAGCTCCGCGCGATCGCGATCCGGGCAGGTGGTCGCTCGCTGCCATCCACGACCGCGGAGATCCTCGCTGCGCATGCGATCATCCATGCCGCCGAAGGCGCGCTCTACCGCGACGCGTTGACCCAAGCTGCCGCCGACGTCGGTGTGCGCGTGTACGAGTATCCGAGGCATCTCAGCGTGAACGACGCCGCACCGCGTCTCGGCACGACCGGTGATCGACTCGCCGCCCATCTGACCGAGCTCGGGCGGAAGCTCGGACCGCCATGGCAGAAGGACCATCGAACCGCTGCGGTCGCCGCAGCGGAGGCGCTCGTCGGCTGACACTCACCCGCTTGGCAGCGTCCCTCGTGTGACGAACGTCGGTGGCCGGTGGGCGTTGACAGGCGGCGCCTCGCCCTCATGGCGTTCGACCTCGACGAGCACGTGCTGGCCGGTCGAGCCCTGGGCAAGCCGCGAGGATCCGCGGTCTGGGGTCAGAACGTTCGGGTTGCCGTGCGCGCACGGCGACGCCGGGTCGTTCGGATCCACCGGGTCGTACCACGCGCCGGTCGACAGGTTGACGACGCGAGGCCGCACATCGGTCGTGACGACCGCGCCTGCCAGACACACGCCACGGTCGTTGAACACCCGCACCACATCTCCGTCGCGGATCCCGCGCGCGGCAGCGTCGTCGGGGTGGATTCGGATCGGCTCCCTGCCGGCGACCTTCGATGCCTGGCTGTGAAGGCCCGCGTCGAGCTGGCCATGGAGTCGCGGCGTGGGCTGGTTCGCGATGAGATGAAGCGGGAAGTCGACGGCGCGGTCGCTGCCGATCCATTCCTCCGGCTCGAGCCAGGTGGGGTGGCCGGGGCAGTCGTCGTAGCCGAACGCGGCGATCGCCTCGGAGTACAGCTCGATGCGGCCGCTCGGCGTCGCGAGCTTCCGGCCTTCGGGATCGGCGACGAAGCGATCGAGAAGCGTGTGGTCGTCGGAGCTCACCGGGAGACGAGCCTCTCCGGCCGCCCAGAACTCCTCGAATGGAGGAACCTCGACACCCCGCTCGGCCACGCGCGTCCTGAACCGTTCGTAGATGTGCTCGACCCAGTCGCGTTCGGTTCGTCCCTCGGTGAACTCGTCGTACGCGTCGAGCCGCTTGGCGAGCGCCGACAGCATCTCGTAGTCGGAACGCGCTTCGCCGATCGGTTCGATCGCTCGCGGCATTGCGATCACGTACCCGTCGTTGCGACCGCCGCCGACATCGTCGCGTTCCAGCGTCGTGGTCGCCGGCAGCACGATGTCGGCGTGACGGGCGGTAGCTGTCCAGAAGGGATCGTGGACGATGACCGTGTCGGGACGCTCGAGCGCGCGCCGTAGCCGGTTCAGGTCCTGATGGTGGTGAAACGGGTTGCCGCCCGCCCAGTACACGAGCCGGATGTCGGGGAGGCGCAGGGTGCGGCCGTCGTACTCGAGGCCGCCGCCCGGGTTCTCGAGCAGCTCGGTGATCCGCGCGACAGGGATGAACGTGTCGACGGGGTTGCGGCCCTGCGGGAAGACGGGCAGCGGGTGCGGCACGCGCGGCGCGCCGACATCGGCCATCGACCCGTAGCCGTGACCGAAACCACCGCCGGGTTGTCCGATCTGGCCGAGCAGCGCGGCGAGCGCGATGCCCATCCAGACCGGTTGCTCGCCATGCATGGTGCGCTGCAGTGCCCAGCTCACGGTGACGAGGGTGCGCTGGTCGGCCATGCGTCGCGCGAGCTCGACGATCGTCGCGGCGGAGATCCCGGAGATCGCTTCGGCCCAACCTGGGTCTTTGGGTTGGCCATCCTCGTCGCCGAGGACGTACGCGATCAGGCGATCGCCGCCGACGCAGTACCGCTCGAGGAACGCGGTGTCGTGCCTTCCGCTTCCGATCAATGCGTGCGCGAGCCCGAGCATCACCGCGGTGTCGGTGCCGGGCACGACCGGGTGCCACGTCGCGGGCACGCCCGGCGGCAGGTCGCTGCGCAGCGGGCTGAACAACTCGAACGACAGGCCGCGCCGCGCCGCCTCCGCGAGACTCGTGGGAAGCGTGTGGCGCGTCACGCCGCCCGGGCTCACCCATGCGTTCTTGACATTCATTCCGCCGAACGCGACGACGAGCTCGGTGTGCCGGAGGATCGCCTTCCATGTCGTTGCGCGTTGCAAGACCTCACTCTCGCCACCAACGACGTGCGGCAGGATCACTTCGGATGCACCGAGCGAGTAGCTGTTGCGCGACGACGTATATCCGCCGATGCAGTTCAAGAATCGATGGAGTTGGCTCTGCGCGTGGTGGAATCGGCCGGCGCTCGCCCAGCCGTAGGACCCGCCGTAGATCGCCTCGTTGCCATGCGCGCGCCGCACGCGCTGCAACTCGCTTGCGACGAGATCGAGAGCCTCGTCCCAGTCGAGCTCGACGAACTCGTCCTTGCCTCGCCGATCGGTCGGACCAGGGCCGTTCTCCAGCCAACCGCGCCGAGCAGCCGGGCGCCGAACCCGCGCTTCGTGGCGGACACCATCGAGGAAGTTCGCGAGCAGGGGCGACGGTGTCGGGTCGTCGGGATGACCGTCGACAGCAACGATGTCGTCGTCTTCGACCGTGACGCGAAACGCTCCCCAGTGCGACATGTGCGGCAGCGTGCGCCGGCCGGCTCGCTCATCCAGGTGGCTCACTCGCTCATCTTCGCGCCGGCGCGGCGCAGCGAGTGATTGGACCGTTCCGCCGGCGGCCGACAGAAACCGTCCAATCGCTTCGGCGATACCCTGCGGCGCATGACCCAGGACCTGTCGCTTCCGATCGGCGCGGAGCGGGTCTCGACCGGCGAGTGGATCGAGGTTCGCTCGCCGTACGACGGCTCGCTCATCAGCAGAGTGCCGGCCTGCGGGGCACCCGAGGTCGACCGCGCAGTCGCGATCGCACGGTCGACCCTGGCTGCGACGCCACTCCCGCCGTACCAGCGGGCCGAGATACTCGATCGGGCCGCAGCGGCCCTCGCCTCGCGGGTCGACGACTTCGCACACGTCATCGCGGCGGAGGCCGCGAAGCCGATCAAGACCGCCCGTGTCGAGGCGCAGCGAGCCGTCAGCACGTTCCAGTTCGCTGCCGTCGCGGCACGCACTCTGGCCGGCGAGATGGTTCCCATGGAGGCGAGCGCCGCCGGCGCCGGCAAGCTGGCGTTCACGCTGCGCGTGCCGATCGGCGTCGTCGGCGCGATCAGCCCGTTCAACTTTCCGCTCAACCTCGTCGCGCACAAGCTGGCGCCCGCGATCGCCGCTGGCTGCCCTGTGGTGCTGAAGCCCGCGAGCCAGACACCAATGTCGGGGATCAGGCTCACCGAGATGTTGATCGACGACTGCGGCCTCCCGCCCGGCCACGTCAACGTCGTCACCGGCGGTGGGGGGACCGTCGGCGACGCGATCGTCGAGCACGACGACGTCGCCATGATCACCTTCACAGGGTCACCCGAGGTCGGCTGGGGCATCCGAGCGAAGGCGGCGCGGAAGAAGGTCGGGCTCGAGCTCGGCAACAACGCGCCGGTGATCATCGAGCCAACAGGCGATTGGGAGACCGCGGCGAACAAGGTCTCGGTCGCGGGCTTCAGCCACGCTGGCCAGTCGTGCATCAGCACGCAACGGGTCTTCGTGCACCAATCGATCGCCGCCGGCTTCACCGAGGCGCTCGTCGACAGGGTCAAGAACCTCGTGGTCGGCGACCCGCTCGACGAGGCGACCGACGTGTCGGCGCTGATCAGCACGGGTGAACGCCAGCGCGTCCACGACTGGATCGCCGAGGCGCTGGCCCAGGGTGCAGAGATCGCGTGCGGCGGCGACATCGGCGACGACGGTCTGCTGCGGCCGACCGTGCTCACCAACGTTCGACACGACATGAAGGTGTGTGCCCTCGAGGTGTTCGGGCCTGTCGTCGGCATCGCGTCGTACACGGACTACGACGAGGCGCTCAGGCTGGCGAACGACACGCGCTACGGGCTCCAGGCCGCCGTGTTCACCGACCGGCTCTCCGACGCGATGAAGGCCGCGCGCACCCTCGACTTCGGCGGCGTGCTCGTGAACGAGGTCCCGACCTTCCGCGCCGATCAACAGCCCTACGGCGGCCTCCGCGACAGCGGCAACACGCGCGAGGGCCCGCGCTACGCAGTCGAAGAGATGACCGAGACTCGTCTCATCGTGATCAACCTCTGAGCGACGCGGCCGGGTATGGGAGCACCCGTGGTGACCGCGGCCGCAGCGGCCGCACGTCTCCGATCCACCGACACGCTCGGGATACCCCTCGGCCCAGGGCAACCCACAGCCATGCTGCACGCGCTCGGCGATCGCGACGACTGGGTCGATCTCGAGGTGTCGGGTGCGCTGCTCGTGGATCTGTACGCCGTGTTGACCAAGCCGCGTGTGCGCTACCTGTCGGGGTTCTTCGGGCCGGCCGAGCGATTCCTGGTCGATAGCGGCGCCGACATCCAGTTCGTCCCTGCCGACTTCCGGCGCTTCGCCCCGATCCTGCGGCGGCAAGCCCCGCGCGTCATGGCGACGCTGGCCGCGCACCCCGACCGCGAGGGATGGATGAGCCTCGCTCTCCACGCGGGCGCCACCGTCGAGGAGCTGCACCGCGCGGGCGCCGATCCCGGACGCGAACTGATCGTCGAGATCAACGCGAACGCACCGCGAACGCACGGACTGCCGCCCGAACACCTCCATCGGCTCCACGTCGACGAGGCGACGGTGCTCGTCGAGAGCGATCGCCCGCTCTTCACGCTCGCCGATTCACCGACGACCGAAGCCGACGCGGCGATCGCGAGTCATGCGGTCGCGTTCGTGCACGACGGCAGCACTCTGCAAACCGGGATCGGCGGCGTGCCGTCTCGTGTCGCAGCGCTGCTCGCCGAGGGCGACGGCGGTGACTACGGCATCCACTCGGAGATGTTCACGACCGGTCTCATGGCGCTGCATGCCGCCGGCAAGGTCACGAACCGCGCCAAGGGGATCTATGAGGGTGTGTCGATCACGACCTTCGCCGCCGGCACCGCAGCGCTGAACTCCTGGCTCGACGACAACCAGGAGGTTCGCTTCTTGCCCGTCGATGTGGTGAATTCACCGGAGGTCATCGCCGCGAACCACGACTTCGTCTCGATCAACGGGGCTCTCGCGATCGACCTGTACGGGCAGGCCGTCGCCGACACGATCGACGGGAAACAGTTCTCGGGGATCGGCGGGCACGAGGACTTCGCGGCGGCGTCGGGCCTTCAGCTGTCGGACAGGTCGCTCCTCTGCCTGCCCTCGACGAGCGCCGTGGGAGGGACCGCGATCTCCCGGATCGTTCCCGCCCTCGCGACAGGGAGCATCGTGACGACACCACGCCACCAGCTCGATGTTGTCATCACGGAGTTCGGGGTCGCCGAGCTCCGCGGGCGGACCGTACGGGAACGCGCCATCGCGCTCGCGCAGATCGCACATCCTGACTTCCGCGCCGACTTGGAGGCACACGCGCGGCGACTCCGTTAGCGTGCAAGGGATGGCACTCGACGGCAAGATCGCGCTGATCACGGGTGCGGCGTCGGGAATCGGGCGCGCGACCGGCGAGCGCCTCGCGGCCGAGGGCGCCGCGATCTGTGCGGTCGACTGGGATCTCGACGGCGCCGAACGCCTCATCGGCGATCTCGGCGCGGGCATGGCGGTGCGATGCGACTGCGGCGACCCAGCGCAGGTGGAGCACGCGTTTGCCCTCTGCGAAGCCGAGCTCGGAGGGCCCGACATCGCGTTTCTCAACGCTGGGATCGCAATCGGCGTCGGCGACCTCAGCCAGCTCGACGACGAAACGTACGAACGCATCCAGCGCGTCAACGTGGACGGCGTCGTGTACGGCGCGCGGGCCGCGATCCCGCGCATGGAGCGACGCGGCGGCGGCGCGATCGTGGCGACGAGCTCGCTCGCCGGTTTGATCCCCTTCCCTCCCGATCCGATCTACGACGCCGGGAAGCACTTCGTGGTCGGGCTCATACGGTCGCTCGCGCCGACGCTCATCGCGAAGGGGATCACCGTCAACACGGTGAACCCAGGCATCACCGACACGAACATCATCGGGCAGGAGGTCAAGGACTTCCTCGGGGACGCGGGCTTCCCTGTGATGCCGGCTTCGCAGATCGCCGAGGCCGTCCTCGGGCTCGTCACGACCGGCGTCACCGGTGAGTGTTGGGTGTGCCAGGCGGGGCGCGAACCGGTCCCGTACGAGTTCCGTGACGTGCCCGGGCCCCGCACTGCCGGCGCAGAAGGCCGTCGCCCTCCGCGCCTGTTCTCCGAGGCCTCCGGTGCGGGGAGTTGGGCGCGCGGAGGTTCGGTCCCGCGACCTTCTGCGCCATAACCTCCGATCGATGACGCCCGACCCGATGACGCCCGACGGTGCGACCCCGCTGCGACCCGAAGTGCTCGAGCCCAACTCGCCGCTCGCGACCGGCGTATCCGAGATCGAGAGCTCCGAAACAGTCACGCAGCCGACCAAGCTCATCCGAATCGCGTCGATGGTGCGGGCGCTGCTCGACGAGGCCCGGCGGGCGCCGCTCGACGACGCCGGCCGCCGCCTGCTGCGCGAGATCCACGACCGGTCGCTTCACGAGCTCGAAGGGATCCTCTCGGAAGAACTGCGCAACGAACTGTCCGAGGTGACCTTGCCGTTCACGAGCGACACGCCGAGCGAATCGGAGCTGCGCGTCGCGCAGGCCCAGCTCGTCGGCTGGCTCGAGGGGCTGTTCCACGGCATCCAGGCGACCTTGTTCACTCAGCAGATGAGCGCACAACGCCAGTTCGAGCAGATGCGTGGGCGGGCGCTCGAGCCGGGGCAGGCCGACCCGCGGCAGGTCGCGCCGGGCGCGTACCTGTAGCACCGCGGCTTCGGTACGCCGATTCCTTCCGCACAATCGAGCGGCCGATCCGGCAGGCGACGCATAGCCTGACCGCCGATGTCGGCCACGCACTCCCTGCACCCGATCTCCGATTGGAGCCCCGCGAGCTGGCGGGCGTTGCCGGTCGCCCAGCAACCGTCGTGGCCGACCTCCGATCTCGACAGGGCGCTCGCGGAGGTGCGCGCGATGCCGCCGCTCGTGTTCGCCGGGGAGGCCCGCTCACTGCGCGAGTCGCTGGCCCGCGTCGCCGCCGGCGAGGGCTTCATGCTCCAGGCCGGCGACTGCGCCGAGACCTTCGCCGAGTTCAACGCGGACAACATCCGAGACAAGCTCAAGGTGATCTTGCAGATGTCGGTCGCGCTCACGTACTCGACCGGCGTGCCGGTGCTGAAGGTCGGTCGCATCGCGGGTCAGTTCGCCAAGCCGCGATCGGCCGACACCGAGAGCCGCGACGGGCTCGAGCTGCCCAGCTTCCGCGGCGACATGGTCAACGCGATCACCTTCGACGTCGAGGCACGCCGGCCGGATCCCCAGCGACTCGTGCGTTGCTACCACCAGTCGGCGGCGACGTTGAACCTCCTGCGTGCATTCACAAAGGGTGGCTTCGCGGATCTGTCGCGCGTCCACCAGTGGAACCTCGACTTCGTCGGCAGCACGCGCGAAGGGCGCCGCTACGACCAGCTCTCCAACGAGATCGATCGTGCGCTGCGATTCATGGCCGCGTGCGGGATCGATCTCCGCGACGAAGCGCAGCTCCACCAGGTCGACTTCTACACGTCGCACGAAGCGCTGGTGCTGGGCTACGAGGAGGCACTGACCCGCCGCGACAGCCTGACCGGCGACTGGTACGACTGCTCAGCGCACATGCTGTGGATCGGCGATCGGACGCGCCAGCTCGATCACGCACACGTACATTTCTTCGCCGGCGTTCAGAACCCGATCGGCGTCAAGCTCGGTCCGTCGACCACCCCGGAGGACACCGTCGCGCTGTGCCGCGCGCTCGACCCCGAACGCACACCCGGTCGGTTGGTGCTCATCATGCGGATGGGCGCAGGCAAGGTCCAGGAGCTGCTGCCGCCGATCCTGCGCGCGGTGCAGCACGCCGGCCACCCTGTGGTGTGGACCTGCGATCCGATGCACGGCAACACGTTCCAGCACGAGAGCGGCTACAAGACGCGGCACTTCGACGACGTGCTCGCGGAGGTCGCCGGGTTCTTCTCGGCATGCCACGCAGTCGGCGTGTGGCCGGGCGGTGTCCACCTGGAGATGACCGGCGAAGCCGTCACCGAGTGCCTCGGCGGTGGCGACGAGGTCCTCGGCGAGCACCTCGAGGAGCGCTACGAGACGGCCTGCGATCCGCGGCTCAACGCGCGACAGAGCCTCGAGCTCGCGTTCCGAGTCTCCGAGCTGGTGCGCGCGTAATCGGCTTCCGGATTCGGCTTGGGGACATCCCCGTCGGCATTTCTGCTTAGCATCCGGCGATACCGACAGGACGCGGGCCCGAAAGGACGCGGATGACGGACGTGACGGAGCTGGGCCCGAACGCAGGGCTCGTCGAGGAGATGTACCGCCGGTGGCAGGAGAACCCTGCTGCCCTGGCTCCGGCGTGGCAGGAGTTCTTCGCCGACTACCAACCGCGCTCCGCCACACGCGACGCGCAGGCACCCGCACCCGCGGCCCCGGCTGCGCCCTCGGCGCCGTCGACATCTCCCGCGACACCTGCTCCCGCTCGCGAGCGCGATCCTGCGATCGCGCTCAAGGGTGCGGCGGCGGCGATCGTGCGCAACATGGAGGCGTCGCTCACCGTTCCCACCGCGACCTCGGTGCGCGCGGTGCCGGCGAAGTTGCTCGAGATCAACCGCCAGATCCTCAACAACCACCTCACCCGAACGCGCGGCGGCAAGGTGAGCTTCACTCACATCATCGGGTTCGCAGTGCTTCGCGCGCTGCAGTCGGTCCCTGGAATGAACTCGAGCTTCGAGCTGATCGACGGCAAGCCGAACGTCGTGCGCCACGGTCGCGTCAACCTCGGTCTCGCGGTCGACCAGCAGCGTTCCGATGGCACCCGCTCGCTCGTCGTCCCGAACATCAAAGCGGCCGACACGCTCGACTTCTCCGCCTTCCATGCCGCGTACGAAGATTTGCTGCGCCGAGTGCGCGGCGGGAGCATCACCGCCGAGGACTTCGCGGGAACAACCGTGTCGATCACGAACCCGGGCATGATCGGCACGATGCACTCGGTGCCGCGGCTCATGCCGGGCCAGGGTGTGATCGTCGGTGTCGGCTCGATCGACTACCCACCCGAGTATCAGGGTGCCGACCCGCAGACGATCGCGCGCCTCGGCGTCAGCAAGATCGTCACGCTGACGAGCACGTACGACCATCGCGTCATCCAGGGCGCCGAGTCGGGCGAGTTCCTCGGCGTCGTGCACCGACTGCTCCTCGGTGATCACGAGTTCTACGACGACCTGTTCCACTCCGTCGGTGTGCCGTACGAACCCGCGAGGTGGACGCGCGACACGACGGCGGTCGACGACTCGCTCGCCGCTGCTGAGAAGGCGATCCACGTCCAGCAGTTGATCAACATGTACCGCGTCCGCGGGCACCTCATCGCGAACCTCGACCCCTTGGCTCGCAAGGAGCCCAAGACGCACCCGGAACTCGATGTACAGCACCACGGCCTCTCCATCTGGGACCTCGATCGTCAGTTCCCCACCGGCGGGCTCGCCGGTTCCCGCACGATGACGCTGCGCGAGATCCTCGGTGTGCTGCGCGATGCGTACGCACGAACGATCGGCGTCGAGTACATGCACATCATGGAGCCGGCCGAGAAGGCGTGGATCCAGGAACAGGTCGAAGGGAACGGCGTGTTCGGCGCCGACCTCGACCAAGACGGGAAGCAAAGGATCCTCAGCTCGCTGAACGCGGCCGAGGCGTTCGAGAAGTTCCTGCACACGAAGTACCTCGGCCAGAAGCGGTTCTCGCTCGAAGGGGCCGAGACGTTGATCCCGATGTGCGAGTTCCTCCTCGAGGAGGCGATCGCGTCCGCGATGGACGACGTCGTGTTCGGTATGGCCCACCGAGGCCGGCTGAACGTGCTCGCGACCGTCATCGGCAAGAGTTACGGCCAGATCTTCCGCGAGTTCGAAGGCGAGCTGGATCCGAGCGTGCCCGGTGGGTCGGGCGACGTGAAGTACCACCTCGGAGCGTCCGGCAAGTACACAGCCCACGACGGCCGCACGGTGGCGGTCACCATGGCCGCGAACCCGAGCCACCTCGAGGCCGTCGACCCGGTCGTCGAGGGGATGGCGCGGGCGAAGCAGGACCGCGTGTCCGGGGCCGACCCGCAAGGGCGCGTGCTGCCCGTGCTCATCCACGGCGACGCTGCCTTCGCGGGGCAGGGTGTCGTCGCCGAGACGCTGAACCTGTCAGAGCTGAAGGGCTACGACGTCGGCGGCACGATGCACATCGTGGTCAACAACCAGCTGGGCTTCACGACCGCGCCGGAGTTCGGGCGGAGCACCGTGTACTGCACCGACATCGCCAAGGCGGTGCAGGCGCCGATCTTCCACGTCAACGGCGACGATCCCGAGGCCGCGGCGCGTGTGATCCGGCTCGCGTTCGCGTTCCGCCAGGCGTTCCGCAAGGATGTCGTCGTCGACCTCGTGTGCTACCGGCGGTACGGGCACAACGAGGGCGACGAGCCGGCGTTCACGCAGCCGCGCATGTACGAGCTGATCGGAGAGCGCCGTTCGGTCCGCAAGCTGTACACCGAGGTATTGGTCAATCGCGGTGACCTCACGCTCGAGGAGTGCGAAGCCGCGTTGGAGGACTACCGCCACAAGCTCGAGGAAGCATTCGAGGACACGCACGAGCAGAAGGCCGCGCAGGCTCCGGCGTGGGCCGAGCCCGAGGACGACGACGGGCGCGTGCACGCCTCGGCCGACACCGCCGTGGAACGCGGCAGGCTCGAACACCTCATCACGGCACTGACGACATTTCCCGACGGCTTCACGGTGCATCCGAAGCTGGCTCGCATCATCGGCGCGCGCCGCACCGCGTTCGATGCCGATCAGGTCGATTGGGCGACGGCCGAGTCCCTCGCGCTCGGCTCGGTGTTGCTCGAGGGAACCCCGGTCAGGATGGCGGGGCAGGACACGCGCCGCGGCACGTTCAGCCAGCGGCACTCGGCGCTCGTCGACTTCCACACGGAAGCCGAGTACCTCCCGCTGGAGCACCTCGACGCCGAACAGGCGCCGTTCATGATCTTCGACTCGGTGTTGTCCGAATACGCCGCGCTCGGCTTCGAGTACGGCTACTCGGTCGCTGATCGCGACGCGCTCGTCGTATGGGAGGCGCAGTTCGGCGACTTCGCCAACGTCGCGCAGGCGATCATCGACCAGTTCATCGTCGCTGCGGAAGACAAGTGGGGCCAGCGTTGCGGCCTCGTGATGTTGCTGCCGCACGGCTTCGAGGGCCAGGGTCCGGAGCACTCCTCGGCTCGGCTCGAGCGCTTCCTCACGTTGTGTGCCCAGAACAACATGCGCGTCGCGTATCCGACCACGGCCGCGAACTACTTCCACCTCCTACGACGCCAGGTGCGAGAGCCGCAACGCAAGCCGCTCGTCGTGTTCACGCCGAAGAAGTACCTGCGAATGCCCGTGGTCGCGTCGCCCGTCTCCGACTTCACGGGTGGCGGGTTCCACCGGCTGTTGGTCGACGCCGGCAACGTGGAGCCGGGCGCAGTGAAGCGGCTCGTCGTCTGCACCGGCAAGATCGGTCACGAGCTCGTCGTCCGGCGCGACGAGCTCGGAGCGGCCGCAGCGGTCGTACGCGTGGAGCAGCTGTACCCCGTGCCGGAGGCCGAGCTGTCGGCGACGCTGCTGCGCTACCCGGCGATCGAGTCGGTGCTGTGGGTGCAGGAGGAGCCGGAGAACATGGGTGCGCGCATCTTCGCGATGCCCTACATGTACGCGCTCGTCCGCAACCGCGCTGAGGTCCGCTGCGTCGCCCGCCCCGCCAGCCCGAGCCCGGCGAGCGGCTCCAGCAAGATCCACGACACCCAGCAAGAAGCCCTGCTCGCCGCCGCCTTCGCCGCCCTCTGACCTGACCACACCGACCCCACCCGACACGCGGCCTCGCGGACGTTGTCCCATCGCCATGCGATGCTCGCTGCGTGAACGCCCGCCACGAATCGACGCTGCGTGCCCTCGCCGATGCCAACGGCAAGGTTGTCACGATTGACGCCTCGGAAGGGTGAGGATGGCGAGGGCGAGGTCGGGGACGTTGGTGATGATCGCGTCGACGCCGGCGTCGGCGAAGCTCCGCATCTGGTCGGGGTCGTCCACCGTCCACACGTTCAGACGGACCCCCGCCGACTTCGACGTGCGCACGGTGTCGTCGAGATGGATCGACAGGTTCCCCCAATCGGGGTGCAGCCAACCGTGACCGCGAGCGGCGCACACCTCGACGACCGGCGTGGGGTCGAGCCCGTGGACGAGAAACCCGGTGGCGATTCGCGGCTCCGATCGCCGTACGGCATCGACGTGACCGAGGTCGAACGACGACACGATCACCCGATCGAACGCGTCGATCTCGCGGACCAGCTCGACGACCCTGGCGGCGACCTCGTGCTCAGGGTCGGGATCCGGATCCCACGCGCAGCACTTGATCTCGACGTTGACGACAATCGCGTCATGTGCGGCGAGCGCAGCGAACGACTCGGCCAGCGTCGGGATATCGGCTCTGGCAGCGCGCACCTCGGCGAAGCTGCGTTCGACGAGCAGCCCGAGCCCCGCGGCGTCCGCGTCGTGATGCACGACCAGCGCGCCGTCGGCGGTCCGGTGCACGTCGAGCTCGATGCCGTCCGCGCCGAGCTCAGCGGCGATCCGGAACGCGGCGATCGTGTTCTCGGGAGCCTGTCGGGACGCTCCTCGATGGGCGAAGACGGCGGGACGCTCGGCGACCACGGAGCCAATCTAGGGACGCGCGCCCCGTGAGCACGCGCTCGTACTGACGTGGCCGTCAGGTTCGAATTACAAGAACGTGTTTCAGGAGTGTCCGCGAACTTCCTGGTCAGACCCCTTGCACAGCGTGTGCATTGCTCGTATCGTGCCGCCCGTCGAGGTGCAGGGGCGGGGATCCCGCACTGGCATTTCCGCATGAGCACACCGAGTCGCATGGCGCCGCTCCCGAGGACGGCGCGAGGGGGTCATGAGCCGTGGCACTCACGTGGATCCGCACGCACGACTGGGACACCGAGCGCTGGCGCGATCGTGCGGTGTGCCGCGACACGAACCCCGACCTTTTCTTCCCCGTCGGAACAACCGGGCCCGCGATCGATCAGATCGAGGTCGCGAGGTCGATCTGCGGGCAGTGCCCCGTCACCCGCGAATGCCTGGAGTTCGCCATCGCGACGAACCAGGAGTCAGGCGTGTGGGGCGGCCTCACCGAGGAGGACCGGCGCCCATTGCGGCGAGCGTTCCAGAACGGCGATCGCTCGATCGTCGCCGTCTCCTGACGCGTCGCCCGCCCGCCTGACGTTCGCTGCGGCCGCTCACACCTCGACGCGGGGCATCGCGACCGGTACGACGAGGTGGACGCGCGTGCCGCCGGTGTCGTTGTGCATCTCCATCGTGCCCATCAGTTCGCCGGTCACGAGCGCCTTGACGATCGACAGGCCGAGCCCGGTCGCGGCCTCGAGCGAGAAGCCGACAGGGAGACCGACTCCGTCGTCGGTGACGTCGATGACGACGTTGTCGCCGTCGCGGCCGAGTTGCACGTGCACGTGACCGATTGCGCGGCCCGTGAACGCGTGGTCGACCGCGTTCTGCATGAGCTCGTTGAGCACGACGGCGAGGGGTGTCGCGACTTCGCCGGGAAGGAAGCCTGCGTCGCCACCGGTGGTGAAACGAATCGACAGGTCCGGTGACGACACACTCTCCTCGACCACCCTGACGAGCGGCCGAACGATCTCGGTGAAGTGCACGACATCGCCCGCCTCGCGCGACAGGGTCTCGTGCACGATCGCGATCGACCGGATCCTACGCTCGGATTCCGCAAGCGCCTCCTTCGCCTCCTCGCTCCCGAGACGGCGGCGCTGCAGCCGGAGCAACGACGCGATCGTCTGGAGGTTGTTCTTGACCCGGTGATGGATCTCTCGGATCGTGGCGTCCTTGCTCATCAGCATGCGGTCCCGGCGGCGGAGATCGGTCACGTCGCGGAGCAGCACGACCGCGCCCGTCGGATCGTCGACATCGAGCAGCGGGATCACGCGCACGAGCACCGAGACGTCGCCGCGCTCGATCTCCTCGACGACGGGAAGCCGCGCTCGCAGCGCTTGGCGGACCGCAGTGTCGTCGAATCCGATGTCGACGAGCCGCATGCCGGGCGGGAACGCGTGGATGCCCATCCTGTGCAAGACGCTGATCGCGTTGGGGCTCGCGAACTCGACGACAGTGTCGGCATCGACCACGATGGCGCCGTCGCCGACGCGCGGTGCGGTCTCGAGCTCGACCTCCTCCCGCGCGAACGGGTACGCACCTGCGGAGATCATCTGCGCGAACCGCTGGAAGACGCTCAGGTACGTCCGTTCCAACTCGCCTGGACGCCGTTGGGCGACTGGCAGGTATTCGCGGGTCACGAGCGCGATCAACTCTCGCTCGCATCGCACGGGGATGACCTGGACGCGGACTCGCTCTTTGCTGCCGAGCTTGGGCGCGTCGGCATCGACGATCTCGCCCGTGCGCCATGCCCGGGTGAGCATCGGCCGTTCGACCTCGTCCACGATCGTGCCGATCATGTCGGTCGGGTACACGGTCTGACCCGTCGTCGGCCGGATGTGCCCGAGCACGACGAAGCGATGGCCGTCCTCACCTGCGATCGGCGCGAGCAACAGAAGATCCGAGAACGACAGGTCGGAGAGCGGTCGCCACGTATTGACGAGCCGCCGGAGGTGCGCGAGCGCCGCCGCCGTGAGCGCGGCGCGGCCGCGCGCCAGCTCGCTGAACGTCGTCACGATGTCACCCCGCTCGCTCCGCTCGCGCCCCAAGGCGGGTCATGCCGGCACCGGGTCGAAGAGATACGACGCGATCCAACCCAGCCCGGCAAGGTCGGCGATGTCGGAGTCGCGTCCGGGCACGCGCACGGTCACGATCGGGCCCTCGTCGAGCTCGGCTCGCAGCTCGGCTTCGCGTGCTGCGACGATCGCGAAGTTGCGATACGACGCCGCGATCGTGCGAAGGACGCGAGCCGTGCAAGTCGGGTCGTCGAAGGACGCGCCGTCGGCCTCGCGGAACGCAGCCGCGATCGACTCCGCTTCGTCGTTGAGCCGTTGCGCGGCCACGTCCCCCGCGTGCGACAGGAGGTAGTCGGGCAACGTCTTGTTGAGGATCAGCGCGCCGACGTGCAGCCGGCGCTCGTCGAGCGCGGCACGGAACTGCTTTGCCTCGTGGAGCGGCGCCGCCTCCAATGTCGTGACCACTGCGAACGTCGTTCGACGATCGGAGAGCAGGTGCTCGACGGCGTTCGCCCGCTCGACGAAGCCGTCGTACATCGACTGGAAGTTCAGGAAGAACTCGGCGATCTCCTGCAGGAAGCGCGACCCGAGGATCCGGTCGGCGACTTGGTAGAAGGGACGGCTCGCGACATCGAGGATCCGGCTGCCGCGCCGACCGCCGACGCGGTACGGCAGGGTCAGCCAGCGCAGGAGCCGGCCGCCGAAGAACTCCGACATGCGAAGGGGCGCGTCGAGGAAGTCGATCGCGTTGCGGGTCGGCGGTGTGTCGACGACGATCAGGTCGTACTCGCCGCTCGCGTGCAGCTCGTAGAGCCGTTCCATCGCGATGTAATCGTGGCTCTGCACGAAGCGAGCAGTGAGGTTGTGGTAGAGCCGGTTGTCGAGGATGCGATAGGCGCTCGCCTCGTCGGGGGCGTGCCGCAACACCAGATCGTCCCAACTCTGTTTGGTGTCGAGCATGGCAGCCCACAGCTCTCCCCGCGGTTCGAAGCCGGCCGCCTTGAGCAGGTCGTCGGGGACGCGGCGCGCCAGGTTGCCGAGCCCGTCGACGCCGAGCGCGGTCGCCAGCCGGCGCGCCGGATCGACCGTCAGCACGAGCACTCGACCTCCCACCCTGTTCACCGCTCCGAGCGCCGTCGCAGCCGCGATCGACGTCTTTCCGACACCGCCCGAGCCACAGCAAACGACGATCTCTTTCGCTGCGAGCAGCGCGGTCAGTGTCACCGGCCGAGCTCCTCTCCGAGCGCGTCCGCGAGCAGGTGCGTCACGCGCAACCCGTGCGCACGCGTGAACAGGTACGGCAGATAGATCAGCGGAAGATCGACGGCCGCGCGCAGTTCCTCGAGATGCGCAGCGCGAGCACGGCGCAGCGCGACCGCGAGCTGCGCACCGTCGAGCACCGCCGTCGCGCCCCCGCCGACGTGTGCGACCAGCAACGACTCGGCCTCTCGCTCGCGGAGCTCGCCAAAGACGCGCTCGTCGGCACGCGAGAACAACTCCGGCAAGACCCGGTTCACGATGATCGAACCGAGCGGGACCGCCGTCTCGGCTCGGAGACGCGCGACGAGCTCGATCGTCTCGGCGACCGGCATCTCCTCGGGGGTGGAGACGATGTGCACCGCGGTGATCGCGGGATCCGACAGCAGCTCGACCAGCCAATCGGTCTGCGTGCGAACCGGCCCGACATCGACGAGCTCGCGGATTGCATCGGCGGCGCCGAGTTGCGCCACGACATGGCCCGCTGCCGCGGCGTCGACGATCACGAGATCGAAGTCGGCGCGACCGGCGATCGACTCGCGGACCTCCCACAACACCTTGCCGATGGTGAGGATCTCCTTGACACCGGGCGCTGCCGTCGCGACGAAGTCGAAGGCCCGGGCAAGGGGGCCGAGGCGTCCGAGCACCGGGATGCGCAGGTTCAGCCGCAAGTACTCGCGCAAGGACTGCTCGGTGTTCATCGTCATGATCAGCACGCCGGGGTGTACCTCGACCGGCGCGTAGCCGACCCGCCGATGCTCGAAGGCGTCCGTGAGGTTGCCCTTGGCGTCGACCTCGACCAACAGCACCCGTTTGCCGTGACGGGCCGCGAGCAACGCGAGCGCGGCCGCGATCGTGCTCTTGCCCACGCCGCCCTTCCCGGTGACGACGAGCAGCCGGCGGTCGAAGAACTCAGGTGTCACTTCGCCCCTGCGTCGCCCAGATCAAGAGCACACCATCGCGCCGCACGACGGCGACCTCGCCGCGCCCGTCACCGTCGAGATCGCCGACCGCTGGACGGCCGACGAGCCAGCCGCCTGTGAGCTTGGGCCAACCGTCGGGGATCGTGCCGTCGGCGCGGACCGCCGACAGGACGAAGAGCCCGTTGCCGGCGACGACCTCGGCTTGCGCGTCGCCGTCGATGTCAGCCATCGCAGGCGTCACGAAGAACGCGATGTCGCTCGTTGTGTGCGGGAACCCGGGCAGCATCGCGCCGGTCGCGCCATCCCACGCGAGCAGGTGGTCGTCGTTCGGGAGCTGGAGATCGGCGGCCTGCACATCGAGCAACCGCGTCAACCCGCCACCCGGCGCGGCGATGTCGAGGTCTCCGTCGCCGTCGAGGTCGCCAACGGCTGGACCCCCGAAGCTTACGAAGGTCGCCACCGTGTCCGTCGTCGTGCGCGCGGCGCCGAAGAGCTCGAGGCCTTCGCCGTTCAGCCCGCCGGCCCACACCGCCGGCACGTCGAGGCCGTCGACGCGCCCGTACACGCTGACGCCGTCGGCGCCGAGCACGTAGAGGGGCCCTGCGGCCGACGCCGCGATCACCTCGGGCCCGTCGTTCGGGTGCACGTCGGCGATCACGGCGCTCGCGGCGACGCCGCCACCGATCGTCGGAAGCACCTCGAGCGCGATCATCCCGAGCTTGACGGGCCAACCCGGCACGAGCTCGCCGTTCGCCTCGATCGCGTAGAGCCTCGTGTTGCCGAGCGTGCTGGCAGCGCCGATGAGCCCAAGGACGTCGGTGCCTCCGGATCCGGCTTCGCTGCCGACATTGATCGGTTCGGTGTACTGCTCCTGCGCGCCGACCACGATCTCGAGCGTGCCATCGCCGTCGAGGTCGCCGAGGGTGGGCGCGGCGATCAACTCGCCGCCTTCGCCGACCCCCGCATCGTCGCGGAACGTCACCTTGTGGGTGACCGGGTCGATGGCCGCGACCTTGGTGGGGTCGACGAGCTGCACGGGGAAACCAGCGACCGGCGTGCCGTCTGCGTGCCACGCGTACACGTGGCGGTCCGCGGCCGCGACGACGATCTCGGGGCGTTCGTCGCCGTCGAGGTCGCCGATGGCCGGCTGCGCGAAGACCATCGGCTTCGTGCGGTTGCGCGAGTCCTGCGCTGCGGGTTCGTCGCGGGAGAACGCATCGGAGATGCGCACCGCCGAGCGGCTGGTCTCGCCGACCGGCGCGAACGCCGCGAGCCGCCTCCCGTCCGCGTGCCATGCCCACACATTGCCGTCGATGTCGACTGCGACGATCTCGGGACCGGGTCTCCCGTCGAGATCGAGCACGGTTGGCGCGCCGACCACGAACGAGGCACCCGCCGGGTTCTCCTGACCAGGGCCGCTCCACCAGTCGGGAACAGGATTCTGCAGCGGGAAGCCGGCAAGCTCGTCGCCGTTCACGTCGTACGCGTGGATTGCGCCGTCGTCGGTGGCAACGAGCAGCTCGTCGCCGGCATCGCTGTCGAGCTGCGCGAACACGGGGCTGCTCGTCCCCGCGCCCGCGATGCGTTCGTTGCGCACCAGATCCGGATCGTCGTGCACGAAGACCTGGTGTTGGTCGATGCCGACCAGACCGTCGCCGGGGCCGCCGCGCGCGATGGCGACGACCCGGATGCGATATGTGAAGCGCTCCTCGTCGGGCCGTTGCACATCGTCGTCGTAGGGCGCGCCGGGCTCGGCGGCAAACGCCGCGAGGTCGATCTCGGCGAGCTCGGCCGTCTCGGGGAGGCCCCCGAACTCGGCCACGACGTGCCACTGGTCGGTGTCCGGCGGCTGGGGCGGCTGCAACCCCGCGGCCCACTCGACGCGGACGTCGACACTGTCGGCTGCGCCCGCAGACGCCAGCCCGGTGACCTTGACGGTTCCCGATGCCGGCAGTACGTCGTACCAGCGCGGCTCCTGGAGATCGACGTGCGGGGGGACCCGACCGTCGCGCGCGGCCTTCACCATCTCGTACGCGTTGACGCGCCCGTAGCCGAACGTCGCGTCCCAACCCGGTGTCGTCGGGTAGCGCACCGTGTCGATCAACCCGCCCTGGCTCTCGCCGAGGTCGCCGGAGAAGTCGATGTCGTCCGCGGTCGCCCGCGCGAGCTGGATGATGTCCTCGACCGTGAGCTCACGGTCGGCGTCGCGTGCAGCGGAGATGACGAGCCCGACGATGCCGCTCATGATGCCCGTCGCCTCGCTGCTGCACGACGACGACGGCACGCTCACGAGCGTGTGGCCTCCGAAGTTCGTGCAGCCGTTCAACGCGAGGTACCCCTCGAGGTCGCCGCCGAGCAACGGCTCCTTCTCGGTGACGGAGTTGACGGCCAGCGTGCGGTCGAGCATCGCCGGCAGGTTCGGGTGCTTGCTCGCCTCATCGGCCATCGACGCGACGACCACTGCGTTGTGCTCGTACGCTCGGTTGATCGCGCCTTGCGCGATCGACGGGTTCGTCACAGCGCCGAGCGCCTCCTGCACCACGGCGGCGCCGCTGTCGACGGCGAAGTACACGCCCGCCGCGAAGCGGCCGCCGTCGGCGATGAAGCTGTCGCTGACCCGCACCGGCACGAAGCGGCATTTCGGGCACGTGCCCACGTCGCCCGTCCCGTTGGCCGCAGCCGTCGAATCGAGTGCCTCACCGGTACCGTGGCCGTAGTCGACGGTGTCGAGCGGGTTGTTGTCGCCGTAGAGGAAATCCCAGCCCGAGATGTCGTCGACGTAACCATTGCCGTCGTTGTCGCGACCGTCGTTGTACGCGTCGTCGAGGATGAGATCTTCCGGATCGAGCATGCCGCTCATGTTGCGATCGACGACTGCCCCGAAGTCTCGAATGTCGAAGACCCCGTCGCCGTTGCAGTCGCCCCGGCTGTCATCACAGGGTGGGCGCGCCTCGCCGAGGTTGATGTACGCCTTCGTCGCGAGGTCGACCATCGCATCCGCGTCGCGCCAACGGATCCCGCTGTCGAGAACCGCGATGCGCACGTCGTCTCTCCCTTGCGTGATCCCCCAAGCGAGGTCGACCGCCGCACCCATCTGCCCACAATGATCCTGCGCGGAGGTCGCGAAGCGCAGGTCGCGCCGCGACGTGCGCTTGTAGTCGTCGCGGTCGAACTCCGGCGGTAGGGAACCGGGGGGCGGCTCGTCGTCGGGGCCGTACCGCCACTGCTCGCAATCGAGCCGCGCAGGAACGGCCGCCGCGTCGATCCGCGTCGTCGGCGTCGGGCCGGCGGGCGTCGACCGCGAGCTCTCGGTCGAGTTCGAGGTCGGGTTCGAGGAGCAGGCACCGACGACGATCGCCGCGACCAGGAGACCGGCCCGTGTGCGCACCCTGGAAGTCTGCCCTTCAGGAGATCCGGAGCTCGGGACGGTAGATGCGCTTCGGGGCCAGCTCGACGTGGATGCGCTCCGCGATGCGCGTGAACGCGAGCGCGGCCTCGCCGTCGGGATCGGAGACGACGATCGGACGGCCCGCGTCGCCGCCCTCGCGCAGCGCAGGGACGAGCGGGATCTGTCCGAGAAGCGGCACGTCGAGGTCGTCGGCGAGCTCCTGGCCGCCACCGGCGCCGAACAACTCGTAGGCCTTGCCGTCGTCACCGCGGAACCAGGTCATGTTCTCGATGACGCCGGCGATCGCGAGGTTGACCTTCTTGGCCATGTATGCGGCTCGCTGGGCGACCTTCTGCGCCGCGGGCTGTGGTGTCGTCACGACGATGACCTCGGCGCGTGGCAGGAACTGCGCGATCGACAGCGACACGTCGCCGGTGCCGGGCGGCATGTCGACGATCAGGTAGTCGCGCTCACCCCATTGCACGTCGGTGAGGAACTGCTCCAGCGCCTTGTGCAGCATTGGTCCGCGCCACACGACGGGCTGGTCGTCGCGCGCGAAGAAGCCCATGGAGATCAGCGCGACACCGTTCGCCTCGGGCGGGATCATCAGAGGCCGTTCGCTCTGCGCCGCACCCTCGGGAGGCTCCGTCACCTGGGGCGGATCGGTGATGCCCAGCATGCGAGGCATCGAGAAGCCCCAGACGTCGGCGTCGACCGCGGCGACGCGCGCTCCCCGCCGGGCGAGCGCGACGGCGAGGTTCGTGGTCACCGACGACTTGCCCACCCCGCCCTTCCCGGAGGCGATCGCGAGGATACGGGTGCTGCTGTCGGTGAACGGGTTCGACACTGCGGTCCCCTCTCCGGCGTAGACCGAGCTCGGTAGCCCTTCCCGCACGGCGCGGGTCGCGGCGGCAATTTTCACTACGCGCGTAGGTAGAATACGGCGATGGCCGTCTCGGACCCCGCTCCAGCGCCGCCGGATCTCCCCGCTCCAGCGCCCCGGGATCTCACGGCCCCACCGGAATCGAGCAGCACCGAGCCGTACTCGGGCCAGGCGTTCTCGGGCGAGGTGTTCTCTGGCGACGAGTTCACCGCCGCGGTCGCCGCGGTCACGAGCGCGTTCGGCGATCCCACCCGGCGCGGGATCTACCTGTACGTGCGCGACCACGACGGCGTGCGCGCCGCCGAGGTGGCCGTCCAGTTCGATCTGCACCCCAACGTTGCGCGCCACCACCTGGAGAAGCTGGCAGCCGGCGGCTACATGAACGTCGAGCTCGCCAAGCACGAGTCGGCCGGACGGCCGTCGAAGGTGTACCGCGCAGCGTCCGCCGACACCCACCTCTCGTTCCCGCCGCGCCGCGATGACCTGCTCGGCATGCTGCTCGCCCGAGCGCTCGATCGTCTGCCCGCGTCCGAGGCGCACGACCTCGCGGAGGAAGTCGGGTACGAGTACGGCCGCGCGATCGCGCACCGCATGGATCCGAGCGAAGGTCAACGGTCGTTCAAGGCCGCGGTTGCCACCGTTGCAGATGCTTTGACCGCGCATGGCTTCGCAGCGCATGCAGAGGCGAGCGACGGGCGCCTGCAGCTCGTCCACGAGCACTGCCCCTTCGGGGAAGCTGCCCAGCAATACCCGCACGTGCTCTGTGCTGTCGACACCGGAATGATTCGCGGGATGCTCGAAGGGCTGTACGGCGAGACGCAGCCGACGATCACCGAGAGCCGGCCCGGCGGCGACATGCACTGCGTCACGCGTGTCTGAGACGTCCGAGCGCGTGTGAACGTCACTCGCGCATATCTCGATCACGCGTCGACGGCACCGCTGCGCGAGCCCGCCCTCGACGCGATGCTCCCCTACCTCACCGAGCACTACGCGGACCCCGGCCGCGTACACACGGAGGCACGGATGGCGCGGGTCGCGGTCGAGATCGCGCGCGAGCAGGTCGCCGCCTTCGTCGGCGCCCGACCCCGAGAGGTCGTGTTCACCTCCGGAGGGACCGAAGCCATCAATCATGCGCACCACTGGGTGCGGGGTCATGCCGTCACGACCGCGGTCGAGCACTCCGCGGTACGGGAGTCGATCGCCCGCGCAGCGGCCGACGTCACCGTCATCGGAGTCGATCGCGTGGGCCGCGTCGATGGCGGCGACCTCGCCGCCGCCATCCGAGACACCACCGAGCTCGTGTCGATCCAGCTCGCGAACCACGAGGTCGGCACACTGCAGCCGCTCGCGATCGATCGTCCCGCTGGGGTGCTCCTGCATGTTGACGCGTGCGCGGCGATCGGTCACGTCGGCTTCTCCTTCGCCGACCTCGGCGCCGATCTCTGCTCGATCACGGCGCACAAGCTCGGCGGCCCGAAGGGCGTCGGAGCACTGCTGGTTCGCCGCGGGCTGCGAGTCGCTCCGTTGCTGCTCGGCGGCGCTCAGGAGCGGGCGAGGCGGGCCGGCATCGAGAACGTTCCGGCGATCGTCGGTTTCGGTGCGGCGCTCGAACACCTCGATCTCGCGGCGGAAACGGCACGGCAGCGCACCCTGATCGACCGGGCGGCCTCGGCGGCGCTCGCCGTTGACGGCGTCGAACGCTTCGGGTCGGGCGAGCTCCCGAACCTGCTGTGCCTCGGGGTCGAAGGCATCGAGGCCGAGCCGATCCTGCTCTCCCTCGACCAGCACGCCATCGCCGCGCACTCGGGCTCGTCGTGCTCGTCGGAGATGCTCGAACCATCGCCGGTGCTGGCGGCGATGGGCGTCGACGCGCAGCACTCGTTACGTCTCAGCGTCGGATGGTCCACGCTCGACGAGGACATCGAACGCTTCGCAGAGGTGTTCCCCGCGATCGTCGAGCGGTTCCGCACCCTGCGCCCTGACCCCTGAACTCGCTGGGTGCTCACGCGGTTCTCGAAGCGAGCAGGTTCAACGCCGAACCCGCGCGGAACCACTCGATGTGCTCCTCGCTCATCGTGTGGTTACAGGCGATCGTGTCGCTCGTGCCGTCGGCGTGGTGCAGCGCGACGGTGACGTTCGAGCCGGGCGCGAGCAATCCCAAGCCGGAGATGGCGACGGTGTCGTCGAACAGGACGCGCTCGTAGTCGTCGGGATCGGCGAAGGTCAGCGGGAGCACGCCCTGCTTCTTGAGGTTCGCCTCGTGAATACGAGCGAAGCTCCGCACGATGATGGCCTTGCCACCCATGTACCTGGGTTCCATCGCGGCGTGCTCGCGCGACGAGCCCTCACCCCAGTTCTCGTCACCGACCGCGACCCAGTCGATCCCGGCAGCCTTGTACTCCTTCGCGAGCTCAGGGAGCGGCTTGATCGAACCGTCGCGCACGTCGCGACCGAGCCCGGGTTCGGCGTCTGCGAACGCGTTGTTCGCACCGAGGAAGAGGTTCCCCGAGATGTTCGTGAGGTGCCCGCGGTAGGCCAGCCACGGGCCGGCCGGTGAGATGTGATCGGTCGTGCACTTCCCCTTCGCCTTCAACAGCACCCGGAGGCCGGAGAGGTCGCTGCCGTCCCACGGAGAAAACGGGCGCAGCAGCTCGAGCCGATCGCTCGTCGCGCGCACGGCAACCGTCACCGCAGCCGGATCGGCCGCGGGTGACACATAGCCCGACTCGCCGGGATCGAACCCTCGGTCGGGTAGATCGTCGGCAATCGGTGGTTCCAGCATCACATCGGTGCCGTCAGGGGCGGTCAGGGGCTGGGTCGTGAAATCGAAGTCGAGCCGGCCGGCAAGCGCGAGCGCGACGACGGTATCGGGCGATCCAATGAAGCTGAGCGTGTCCTTGTTGCCGTCGTTGCGGGCCGGGAAGTTGCGATTGAACGACGACACGATCGTGTTCTTCTGACCCGGCTCGATGTCGTCGCGCTTCCACTGCCCGATGCACGGTCCGCACGCGTTGGCGAGCACCGTCGCGCCGATCGCCTCGAGATCGGCCAGCAGCCCGTCGCGCTCGATCGTCGCACGCACTTGCTCCGATCCTGGCGTGATGAGCAACGGGGTCCTGACACGGAGACCGCGCGCCGCGGCTTGGCGCGCGATATGAGCGGCGCGGCCGATGTCCTCGTAGGACGAGTTGGTGCACGAACCGACGAGCGCGGAGCTGATCTCGATCGGGTAACCCTCCGCACGCGCCGCTGCGCCGACGTCTTCGATCCGTCGGGTCAGGTCGGGGGTGTGGGGTCCGACGAGTCGAGGCCCGAGCTCGGAGAGGTCGATCTCGATCACCTGGTCGTAGAAGCGCGCAGGGTCGGCGTCGACCTCTGCATCGTTGCGGAGAAACTCCGCGTAGCGATCAGCGACATCCGCGAGATCCTCACGTCGGGTCGATTTCATGTACTGCGCGGCGTTGTGGTCGTAGGGGAAGATCGAGCAGGTGGCACCGATCTCGGCGCCCATGTTGCAGACCGTTGCCTTGCCGGTCGCCGAGATCGACTCGGCACCCGATCCGAAGTACTCGACGATCGCACCGGTGCCGCCCTTCACGGTCAGGATGCCGGCGACCTCGAGGATGATGTCCTTCGGCGCCGCCCAACCCGACAAGGTGCCCGTGAGGTGGACGCCGATGAGCTTCGGGACGCGCGTGTTGTATGGCCAGCTCGCCATCACGTCCACGGCGTCCGCGCCACCGACTCCGATCGCGACCATACCGAGCCCGCCCGCGTTGGGAGTGTGGCTGTCGGTGCCGATCATCATCCCACCCGGGAACGCGTAGTTCTCGAGAACGACCTGGTGGATGATGCCGCTGCCGGGCTCCCAGAAGCCGATCCCGTACTTGGCGCTCACCGTCCGGAGGAACTCGTAGACCTCCTGGTTCACGTCGAGCGCGACGCGCATGTCCACGTCGGCGCCGACCCGCGCCTGGATCAGGTGGTCGCAGTGCACCGTGGTCGGGACGGCGACCGTGGGGAGACCGGCGAGCATGAACTGGAGCAGTGCCATCTGCGCAGTCGCGTCTTGCATCGCGACGCGGTCGGGGCGGTAGTCGCCATAGTCGCGCCCGCGTCCGATCCCGATCGTTCGCGGATCGTTCGCGTGGGCGAACAGCACCTTCTCGGCGAACGTGAGCGGACGGCCGAGGCGCTGACGACCGATGTCGGTCGTTTCGGGGTAGCGGGCGTACAGGTTCTCCACGATCGAGACGGGTGTGGTGGCGTCAACGTTGGCCATGGCGGATCCGATCTCTGAGCGGTGGTTCGAAGGCTAGTGACGGCAACTCGATCTCGACCGAGGTCCGCTCGGCGGGATACCGGTGCAGTGAGAACAGGACCGGCTGGCGATCGATCGCGTAGGTCACCCGCCGGGCTGTGAGCACCGGCGCGCGCAGATCGATCCCGAGGTGTCGAGCGTCGTCGCTACGGGCGAGGTCTGCTCCGATCTGCTGTACGGCGCGTCCGAGCTGTACGCCGCGCAGCGGCAGGAGGTCGTAGAAGGTCTCGGCCTCGACCTCGTCGCGACTGAGCAGAGCGCCGAGCGCTCCAGGTAGCCAAACGGTGACGAGCGCGAACGGCTCGCCGTCGGCGAGGTTGAGCCGCTTCACACGCAGCACCTCGTCGGAAGGGCCCAACGACAACGCACGTGCGACATCGGTGCCCGCAGGCTCGAACGCGAACTCGAGGACTCGGCGGGTCGGGCGCGCGCCCGCGGCCTCGAGCGCCGCCTCGACGGTCGTGACACGGCCCAGCGACTGCCGCACCGGATCGGCCGCGGCGAACCACCCGCTGCCCCGACGGCTCGTGACCAGGCCCTCCGATCGGAGCACCTCGAGCGCCCTGCGAACCGTGACGCGGCTCACGCCATGCTCGTCGCCGAGCTCGGCCTCGCTGGGCAGAGCCCCGCCGGTGCCGACGTGGCCGTTCGCGAGCCTGGTGCGGAGCTGGTCGGCCACTGCGCGATATCGCACGACCTGTATGTTATCTGTATTCTGACCGCAGTACAAGTCCGTACGTGAGCACGCTCGGGCACGCGTAGGGTGCGCCCCCGTGCCGCGGGCCAGGGTCAACGGGATCGACGTGTACTACGAGCGGCGGGGCCGCGGCCAACGGCTGCTGTTCCTCAACGGTTCGGGGGGCACGCTTCGCCGAAGCGCACCCGACATCGCGGCGTTCGCCGAGCACTTCGACGTCGTCGCCCACGATCAGCGGGGCCTCGGGCAGACCGAGATCCCGCCGGGTCCGTACACGATGGCGGAGTATGCGCTCGACGCGACTGCGCTCCTCGATCACGTCGGTTGGGACACCTGCCGCGTGATCGGCATCAGCTTCGGAGGGATGGTCGCGCAGGAGCTCGCCGTGACCTGGCCGGAGAGGGTTGAGCGCCTGGCGTTGCTCTGTACGTCGCCCGGCGGTCCGGTCCACGCGTCGTACCCGCTGCACGAGCTGATGGATCTCCCGCACGACGAGCGCGCGCCGATCGCGCTCGCCCTGCTCGACGAGCGGTTCACTCCTGATTGGCTCGACACGCATCCCGAGGACCAGCAGTTGGTCGCGCGGCTCGTCGCGCACGCGCTCCAACCGCAGGCCGCGGAGCAGGTCCGCGGAGAGCGCGAGCAGCTCTTCGCGCGGCGCGATCACGACGTATGCGCACGACTCGGCGCTGTCACTTGCCCGACATTCGTGGCATGTGGGCGGTACGACGGCATCGCGCCGATCGGCAACGGCTCGGCGATCGTCGAGCTGATCGGCGGCGCCGAGCTCCACGTGTACGACGCCGGCCACGCGTTCCTCAACGCGTGCACAGAGGCGTTCACCGACGTGCGCGACTTCCTGCTACGCGCGTCCTGAGCATTCGCTCGTCCCTAGCTACCCCCAGGGCTCGGAGGACGCGACGTGGAAGATCGTCGCCTCTGGCTCACGGACCAGGGATTCCTCGAGGATGGCGAGCGTCTTGGCCACCTCGGGCAGCGCCTCCTGAGCATCGAGAGCGGCTCGGTCCGCGAACACCTCTGTGGCGATGAACGAGTCGGGGTCGGCGAGATCGCGACCGATGTCGAAGTGGACGACGCCATCGAGGCTGCGACTCGCCGCGACGACCTGTGCGAGCGCTGCGCCCACCTGCTCGGTCTTGTCGGGCTGGCACTGCACCTTGAATCGAACGACGATCATGAACTTGTTCCCCCTTCGCTTCACGCCGAGTAGCGCTGCTCGCGCCACGGGTCGGCTTCGTTGTGATAACCGTTGCGCTCCCAATAGCCGGGCTGGTCGACCTCGCTGAACTCCAGCCCACGCAACCACTTGGCCGATTTCCAGAAGTACAGCTTCGGCACGACGAGTCGCACTGGGCCTCCGTGCTCGGGAGTGAGCGGTGCGAGCATCCCGCCCGACTCCGAATACTCCCACGCGAGCAGCACGTCGTCACCGAGGCAATCCGCGAGCGGCGCGTTCGTCGTGTAGCCGTATTCAGCGTGCTCGACCACATGCCGGGCGCGGGGCGAGACCTCGGCGAGCGCCATCACGTCGCGAAACCGTGCGCCTCGCCAGACGGTGTCGAACTTCGACCACTTCGTGACGCAATGGATGTCGGCGACGACCTCGGCCCTGGGCAAGGACTGCAGGTCCTCGAGGTCGAGCGTGCGGGGTGCGTCGACGAGACCGAAGAGTGTCAGCGTCCAAGGGTCGATGATCGGGACATCGCCGACGTGGAGCACCGGGAACCGCTCGGTGAAGTACTGCCCCGGCGGCAGGCGACCCGGGTCGTAGCCGCGCTCGGCGAGCTGAGCTCGATTGCGTTCGAAGAATCCCACGCCGGCTTCGTTGCGCGCGCTCGTCGAATCGTTACGCCGCGCCCCGCAGCGCTCAGTGAGGCTTGCGCGCCTCCGGCTTCGAGGCGAGTGCTCGGATCGATCGCGGCAACCGGCCGGTCGCCAGATCGGCGAGCGTGACGGCCTCGAGGACCGACCGCAGGTTCGCACGCAGCGCGATCCACACCTCAGGAAGATCGCGTGCCGCACCGTCGAAACGCAGGTCCTCTGGTCGCTCGCCCTGCACCGCGGCCAGCGGCCCTTCGACAGCGCGGATGATGTCGGCCAGGTTGACCCGGTCGGCGGGCCGTGCGAGCTGGTAACCGCCGTCGGCGCCGCGTTGGGTTCGCACGATGCCGGCGTGGCGCAGCTCGCGCAGGATGTTCTCGAGAAAGCGCAGGGGAATGCCCTGCGCCCTCGCGAGCGCCTCGCCCTTGACGGGCACCCCAGCCGGCGCCGCGCCGAGCTCGGCCGCCGCTCGGATCGCGTAGTCGACCTTCGCCGTGATCCTCATCGAGGCGACAGTTTCACCCATCAGGGCGAGCGGCGCCCTCCACCTGTGCCAAGCGCCGCAGATCCTCGGGCAGCGTGTCGCCCGCCAGGTCGGCGAGCGTCACACGCTCGAGGACGTCGCGCACGGTGCCGCGTAGCGCGAGCCACAGGTCGGCCACGGCTGTGGGCTCACCTTCGAGCTCGAGATGTTCGAGCGCGACGGGGCTCCCGACCGCCGCGAGGATCGCCCCGAGATCGATGTCGGTCGGGTTCGCGGCGAGCTCGTAGCCGCCGTCGGATCCCCTGCGCGCGCGGACGAGGCCGGCCACCCGCAGCTCGCCCATGATGTTTTCGAGCTACTGGCGAGGGATGTCTGTGATCTCGGCCAGCTCTTCTGCCTTTGATGCGGCGACCCGGCGCGCGTTGCCTGGCGGAGCCTCATGGCCGGCGAGATCATCGTCATCATCGCCGGCAAGCAGTCGATCGGATCCTTGCTGCAGCTCAACCGCAGCCTCAACGACGCCGAGGGCCTCATGGCCCGGATGATCGTGATCCTCGCCATCGGCATCGCCGTCCATTCCCTCGTGTTCGGACGTCTCGAACGGGCGGTGCGAAGTCGCTGGGGTCTCATCGAACGGCACTGACCTTGACAGCCGGGGCGCCATACCCTACCTTGTCGACTAATTCGCTCGACAAAGTAGGGAACGGTGGATCTCTTCTGGGTGGCGCTTGCCGGCTTCGTGGCCTCGATGGTCGACGGCGCCCTCGGCATGGGCTTCGGCCCGACGTCGTCGAGCATCCTGTTGAGCACCGGCCTGTCGCCGGCCGCCGTGTCAACGACCGTGAACTTCGCCAAGGTCGCGACCGGCCTCGCGGCGGGCGTCTCACACTGGCGGTTCCGCAACATCGACCGGCGCCTCGTGCTCCAGCTCGCGATCCCGGGATGCATCGGAGCGGTCATCGGTGTCACGGTGCTCGCGAACGTCGACGGCGACCGGATCAAGCCGATCCTCGCCGTGCTCTTGATGCTCGTAGGTCTACGAATCCTGGTGCGGTTCAGCAGCGCGTTGCCCGTCGCGCAGGCCGACGCGAATGCGCCCGACGGATCGATGCCGCCATTCGACGATCGGGGGGTACCGATCGCGGCGGCTGCCGGTGGGATCACGAACGGGCTCGTCGGCGCATGGGGCCCGGTCGTGACGCCGTTCCTGTTGCACCGCGGCCTGCCGCCGCGCTTCGCGATCGGATCGGTGAACACCGCGGAGGTCGCGGTCGCGGCCGTGGCGGCTGGTTCACTCGTCGCATCGCTCGGCAGCGCGGGCATCGACGGCGGCGTCGTGCTTGCGATGCTGGGCGGCGGCGTGCTCGCCGCACCCATCGCCGCGTGGGTCATCAAGTTCTTCCCGGCGCGCGCGCTCGGCCTTGCCGTCGCCGGTCTGCTCCTCGTGACGAACGTGCGCGAGCTCTCGAACTGGGCAGACCTCTCGGCGAGCCGTTGGGCGTTCTACGCCTTCGTGCCGGCGCTCGTGGTCGGCGCAGCGTTCCGGCCGCGCGTCCGCAATCGCCGAGCCCGGGCGGCGCGCCGGCGCGCGCTCACCGCCTGAACCGCCCGACGGCCTACTCGCGATCGGTCTCGTCGACGACAACGGAACGCATCATGTCACCGACGGAGACGGCGAGCGCCACGTCCATCCCGTCGACGACGTAGCCGAAGAGGTTGTAGTCCTTCGAGAGCTTGCGGCGGCAGTCGTCGATGCAGATGAAGAACTGGCTTCCGTTCGTGTTTGGACCGGAGTTGGCCATCGCGACGGCGCCGAGCGTGTAGTCGGACTTCACGTCTTCGTCGCGGAAGTTGTAGCCGGGTCCGCCGCGACCACTGCCTTCCGGACAGCCGCCCTGGATCACGAAGTCGGGAACGACGCGATGGAAGGTGAGCCCGTCGTAGTAGCCCTGCCGTACGAGGCCGACGAAGTTGTTGACCGTATTCGGCGCGAGCTGTGGATCGAGGTCCATCACGATCGTGCCGCCGGCGCCGCTGCCGTGTTCGACGGTGATCGTCGTGCGGTAGATCTGCTTCCCGTCGATCTGGTACTCGGGCATCTCGGTCATGGGGACTCCTGATCGGCGATCGTGGTGGTGGTGCTGCCTGTCGAGCCGGTCGTGCTCGAGCCGGCGACGGTAGCGCGCGCTTCCTCGAGCGCCGACTCGAGCATCGGCGGCGCCTCTTCTCCTGCGGCGGCCACCGCCCTCTCGAGATACGGGATGGCGCCCGCAGCATCGCGGAGCCCCCGGAAGCGCACGATGCCGTAGAACGTGTTCGCCGAAGCGTCGTCGGGTCCCAGCCGGACCGCGGCCTCCAGATGTTCGAGCGCGATCCCGAGCAGCTCGTCGCGATCATCGCCTTCGGGCGCGAGCTGGACGAGCTGCCAGACCGACCAGCCGTAGAACGCCTGCGCCTCGACATCGTCGGGACGCAATCGCACCGCCTGCGCGAGCTGCTTGCTCGCCTCGATGTAGTCGCCGGCCTGGAACAGACGGAGGCCCGCATCGAGCAGCTGGGTGAACTCGTCGCTCGATTGCTGCTGGTTGCCCGTGAGCGACTCCCCCGGTTGCCGAGGCGCCACGCTGGCGATCACGACGAGCGTGATTGCGGCGCCGACGAGCGCGACCAGGATGACGGTGAGGAACCGGCGCGACGCAGGCGGGCGCTCGGCGCTGACCGCGATCTCGGTGTTCTTGCCTGCGAGGCGCCGCACGACCGCCGCGGCACGCGCGGTGTAGTCAGCGTGGAGCACGTCATAGGTGTCGTCGTCGATCCCGCTCGCCAATCGTTCCTCGTCGAGATCCTCGAGTGAGCGCAACAGGAAGTCGCGCTCGCGCTCGAGTCGGACACGCTCACCGTCGGACAGGTTCATTCGGCGCCACGCCGGATTCGCGTGACGAGCTCCTCGTCGGCAGTCGAGGCGCGCAAACGCGGCGCGCGCGCCCAACGCCGCAGCGCGACGGAAAGCGCGCCGGCACCCAGCACGATCAACAACACTGGGAGTCCCCAGGCGATCAACCCCAGGCCGTCGCGGTCGGGGTTGAGCAACAGGTCCTCGCCGTACGCGTCGACGATCCGTGCCTTGATCTCGGTGTCGGTGAGCCCGTCTGCGATCCACTCGCCGAGGAGACGGCGGATCGCGCGCGATTCGGCAGTGTTCGAGGCGGCAACCGACTCGCCGACGCAGACGGGGCACGCGATCTCCCGCGCGAGGCGCTGCGCCCGCCGCTCGTCGCTCTCGTCGCGCGACCGCAACACCACGACCACCGCGACGGCGACGAACGTGGCGCCGACGAGCAACCACGCGACAAGTCGCATTCGCCCTGCGCCGGTCCTCACCCGGTACCTCCCGCGGCCCTGAGCATCTCCTCGAGGCGATCCACGGTCGACGGGCCGTACTGGTACGCGCGGACGACACCGTCGGCGCCGATCGCGAACGTCTCGGGCTGGCCCGTTGTGCCGAACGCGACCGCAGCGTCGCCGCCCGGGTCGAGCAGCACGGTCCATGCGACCCCCTCGCGCTCGACGTAGCGGCGCACCTCCGCGAGGCTCCGCTCGTCGCGCAGGATCCCGATGAGTCGCACGGAAGGATCGCCGGCATGGCGGCGATGGAACTCGACGAGCGCAGGATGCTCCTCTGCGCACGGCAGGCACCACTCGTTCCAGAAGTTCACGAGGTAGGTCGTGCCAGCCAGGTCGGCGCTGCTCAGGTGTTCGCCCCCATCGAGCACCTCGAGGTCGAAGCTCGGCGCGGGCTTGCCGAGGAGGCGGCTCGTCCGGGTGCCTCCGCCACCCGCGCCGATCTGGCTCGCGAGCAGGATGAGCAGTGGCACGACCACCGCCGCGACGACGGTCGCCGCGGTGCGCGCCGGCCGCTTCACGCGATCACCTCGCGCCGCTTCGGCAGCAGACAGACGAGGGTTCCGGCCAGCATCACGCCGCCGCCGATCCACAACCACAGGATCAGCGGGTTCACACGAACCGTGAGGCCGATCTGCCCCTGGTCGTTCTCGGTGTTGGAGAGCGACAGGTAGAGATCCTCCCGCCAGCCCGTGCGCACCGACGGCGTGCCGACCGCCGACGTGAAATTGGGAAATGTGCTGATCGACGGCGCATAGACGCCGAGGTCGTCGCCCCCGCGCTCGACCTTGAGGCGCGCCGCCACGGTGCTCTTCTGTGCAGTCGAACGATCCTCCGAGCCCAGGTAGGTCACGCGGTAGCTGCCGACCACGGTCGACTCACCACGCGCGAGCTGTGCCTCGTGCTGACGCGAGTACCCCGCGGACGCCGCGATCGCGACCCCGAGGAGCACCACACCGGCGTGCACGATCAGCCCGCCATACAGGCGCGGGTTGCCGCGCACGAGACGAGTCGAGGCGCGGGCAAGACCCTCTCCGTGCGCGCGCTTCCGTGCTCGCACGCCGAGCGCGAAATTACGGATGATCCCGGCCAGACCGAACGCGCCGAGCCCGAAGGCCGCGACCTGCGCCACCCCGTGCGCGCCCAAGAGCACCGTGACCGCCATCGTCGCGACGCCGACCACGGCGGGGACCAACAGGCGATCGCGCAGCACCGCGCTGCTCGTCGCCCGCCACGGCAACACCGGCGCGACGGCCATCAGGAACAACAGGCCGATCCCGATCGGCGTCGTCATCGTGCGGAAGTACGGCTCGCCGACGCTCACCGGTCGATCCCGGAGCGCCTCGACGAGCAACGGATACACCGTGCCGATCAACACGACCAGCGCGAAGCCCGCGAACAGCAAGTTGTTCGCGAGGAATGCCGCTTCGCGCGACACGGGCGAGTCGATCCGGCCCGGCGTCCGCAGCGCGTCACCCCTGAGGGCGATGAGACCGAGCGCCGCGATCAGCACGATCGCGAGGAACGCGAGCAGCCAGACGCCGATGTCGCTCTCGCTGAACGCGTGCACCGACTCGATCACGCCGCTGCGAGTCAGGAAGGTGCCCAAGATCGTGAGCGCGAACGTCGCGATCACCAGCGACAGGTTCCAGACGCGCAGCATCCCGCGCCGCTCCTGCACCATTACCGAGTGGATGAACGCGGTGGCCGTGAGCCACGGCAGCAACGAGGCGTTCTCGACCGGATCCCACGCCCAGTAGCCGCCCCAGCCGAGGACCTCATAGCTCCACCATCCGCCGAGGACGATCCCGACCGTGAGGAAACCCCAGGCGACGAGCGTTGCACGGCGAGTGTCGGCCAGCCATCCCTCACCGAACCGGCCCGTGACGAGCGCGGCGATCGCGAACGAGAACGGGATCGTGAAGCCGACATATCCCGCGTAGAGCATTGGCGGATGGAACGCCATGAGAGGGTGGTTCTGCAGCAACGCGTTCGGCCCTCGGCCGTCGAAGGGCGTCACGAGCGAGTTCGTCGCCGCGAACGGGTCGGCCGGGCCGAGCATGAGCGCGAAGAAGAACAGCGCGACGAGCAGCTGGACGCCAGTCGCCCAGGCGACGATCGGATCGGTCCCGCGATGGCGGAACCGCCATGTGCTCGCGCCGATGAACAGCGCGAGGACAAGCCCCCAGAGCAGGATGGAACCCTCGAGCGCACCCCAGAGTGCAGTGACGGTGTACAGGCGCGGTGTCGCGTTCGCGACGTTGTCGAACACGTACCGAACGGTGTAGTCGTGCGTGTTGAGCGCCCATTCCATTGCAGCGACCCCACCGATCGCACCGACGAGCACGACCGCGACACATCGCCGACCGAGACGCATCCAACGATGATCGGCTCGGACCGCCCCTCCGACGAGCAACGCCGCGCCGAGCAGCGACGCGGTCGCCGCCAGCGTGAGTGAGAACGTGCCGAGCGCTTGCCGCATCAGGCGTTGCAGTCGAGATCGTCCTGCGCGTCACCGATGGGGTGATCGTCGTCGTCGTACTCGGCACCGTGCTTCAGGAGCATGCGGTCGGCAGCGAACGTCGTTCCGGTCCAATGACCTTCCACCACCACCGGCGCACAACCGTCGGGGTTGTTCGTCACCGTTTCGTGGGGGGTGCCCTCCAGCGCAACGGCGATGACGACGCCGCCTTCGGCCAGCTCGAACGATGCGCCGCCTCGGGCCGGCGTGGCGAGCGTTCCGGGCACGACGATCCCGCCGATCCGGATCTGCTTGTCACCGACCGACTCCCGTTGCTTCACCGCCTTCGACACCGGTTCCATGTAATTGAGATTGGCGCCGAGCTGGCTCACCATGAACACGATCGCGCCGGCGCACACGACGGCGGCGATCACCCATCGGACGCGCTTCATTCGGGCGCGCCACATGCTGGCGCGCTTCCTTCGGCCGGTCGCCCGGCGTCGAGCCGCCGCGCGCGCCGCAACCGAAGCCCGAGGTGGGTGCAGTAGGCGCCGAGCGCGCCCGCCGTCACCATGTACCCGAGCGCGACATAGCCCCAGTTGGAGTCCATCAGCCCGTACCCATTGGGACCGCCCGTGAGGCGATTCGCTGCTCGATCGCGTTCGCGAGGTCGCGTTCGGCGCGCCCGGCCTCGAGCTCGAACAGGCGCATCCGCAACACGCAGCACCACGCGTAGAACAGCGTGAAGCTGGCGACCGCGAGCCACAGCGTGAGCGACATCAGCGGGTCGTCGATCTGCACCTCCATACGATCGTTGAAGACGCTCCCCTCCTGATGCAGGGTCGTCCACCAGCTCACCGAGAAGTGGACGACGGGCACGTCGACAAAGGCGATCAACGCGGCGATCGCGTTGCGCCGCTCCGATCCCGGGCCGCCGATACGTCGCAACGCGCCGTAGCCGACGTAGAGGAAGAACAGGATCGCGGTCGTCGTGAGGCGCGCCTCCCACTCCCACCACGTACCCCAAATCGGGCGACCCCAGACCGACCCGACGAACAACGTCAGGCCCGTGCACAGCACTCCTACCTCTGCGGAGGCACCGGCGAGCTGGTCCCATGCGCTTCGTCGCGTCCGCGGCCACAGGTAGAGCGCGCTCGCAACGGCAGTCACGAAGAACGCGAGATACGCCAGCCACGCCGCGGGCACATGGAGATAGAGGAGGCGCGCGGCATCGCCCTGCACGCTGTCGGCCGGTGCGATCAGGAGTGCGAACAACGCCGTCGTCGCGAGCGACAACAGCGTCAGGGCACCGAGCCACGACGCGCGGAGGCGAGCGACTGGCTTCACAGTGTTCGGGGTCAGGGTGTTCGGGGTCGGGGTGTTCGGGGTCACGCTTCCTCCAGCAGCGGCCCGAAGGTGAGCACACCGAGCATCGTGTAGAGCGCGGCGAAGACCGCAAGGAGCGACGTCCAGCGCCAGGCGCCGCCGAGCTCGCCGGCGAGCGCGAGCTCGAACGCCCGCGTCGCGCCAAGGAGCACCGGCGCGACCGCGGGGAGCACCAAGACGGGTACCAGCGTCTCGCGCACGCGAAGCCCGGCCGCGAGCACGCCGTAGACGGTACCGGCGGCGGCGATCCCTGCGGTCGCGACCAAGGCCGCCGGAACGATGACGACCAACCCGTGCACCTCGACGTCGTACAGGGCGAAGACCGCCACCAGGAGCACGACCTCCAGCAGGAGCAACTGGAGTCCGATCGCCGCGGCCTTGCCGAGAAAGATCGCCCCGCCATCGAGCCCGGCAAGGCGCAAGCCGTCGCGGCCGCCGTGCTCGGACTCGATCGCGAACGATCGGCTCACTGCCAGCAGCGACGAAAGCAGCACGGCAACCCAGAAGAGCCCCGGCGCGAGCGTCGGGAGGACGTTGCGGCGCGGATCGAGCGCGAACGCGAACAGCAGCACGACGATGCCCGCGAACGGCAGCACTTGCGCTGTGACGACGCGGGCTCGCGCTTCGATCCGGAGATCCTTGCCGGCGACGAGCGCGGCCTCGCCCGCGAACGTCACGTCCCGACCCTCTCGACGGCGCGCTCCGCGATGCCCCCGACGGTACGGCCACCCTCGACACGCACGGCGCGTGCCGCGAGCGCGCCAGCGCGTTCGGCCTCGTGCGACGCGAAGATCACGGTGCCTCCGCCGGCCGCCATCGTGGTCAGCGTTTGATCGAGAGCGTGGCGCGCCTCGGTGTCGAGCCCGCCGTGCGGTTCGTCGAGCAACACAAGCTCCGGTTGGCGGCACAACGCGATCGCGAGGGCCAGACGCCGACGTTGCCCCGCCGACAGCGCCGCGTGCGTCACCGCGGCCAGCTCCGCGAGGCCGAACGTCGAGAGCGCGGCCTCGCCGGCGGCGGGCGGGCAGCCCGCGGCGCGCACCGCGAAGCGGAGGTTCTCGGCAACCGTGAGGTCGTCGTAACAGTTGGTGTCGTGACCCACGAGCGCGAGCCGGCGTCGATGCGCGTGTCGCAGGCGCCCGGGGCCGTCGTGTGCGAGATCGTGACCCAGCACCTCGACGGATCCCGAGTGACAACGAACGAGACCGGCGATGAGACGCAACAACGTCGTCTTGCCGGCGCCGTTGGGGCCCGCAAGCCACACGATCTCGCCCGCCTCGACCTCGAGGTCCGCGCCTGCCAGGGCCGGAAAGTGCCCGAGCAGGCATACGGCATCACGAACGGCGACGACGGGCAACGCTCGGCCTCCGGACTCAGCGATCAGGCTCAACAAGCGGGCTGCAACGATCGGGCACTCAACGCCGGACCAATTGTTCGCGAAGTCTACGAACGCGCGATCGCGCGCGGCGAAGCGACCGGTACCCTCTCGCTCCGTGCACGACGGCTTCCGGAGGTTCCTCGGCGGTACCGGTCGCGCACTGATGACGGCGGGGATCCTCGTCTTGCTGTTCGTCGCCTACCAGCTCTGGGGAACCGGCATCTTCACGGCCCGATCACAGAACCGCCTCGACGACGAGTTCGCGACGGCGCGCGAACGGTTCCGCCAGGAGACCACGACCACGACCGGTAGCCCTGTCCCCACCACGTCGACGACGAACCCAGACCCTTCCGATTCCGGCGGGCCCGATCGCGGCGCGTCGAACGGCGCGATCGACATCGACCTCCCCCTGATCACCAGCGGCGACGCGGTCGGCCGACTCCGCATGGAGGCGATCGGTGTCGATTGGACGTTCGTGCAGGGCACGAGCCGTGACGACCTCCGGAAAGGCCCAGGGCACTATGTCGGGACCCCATACCCCGGCCAGCCCGGCAACGCTGCGATCGCCGGCCATCGCACGACCTACGGGGCTCCGTTCAACCGCATCGACGAGCTCGACCCCGGCGATCGGATCGAGATCGAGACCTTCTGGGGCGACTTCACGTACCAGGTGTACGCGGAGTGCGTCGTCACACCCTCCGAGACCTGGGTCGCCGGCCAGAACCTCGTCGACCTCACCAACCCGGCGAGTGCCTGCGCGCAAGAACCGCGCACCGACGCCGTGCTGACGCTCACGAGCTGCAACCCGAAGTTCTCGGCCCGCGAGCGGTACGTGATCAAGGCCGAGCTGCTCGTCGAGCAGAGTGATCCGCCCGCGAAGTTCGATCCGGCACAGGTCGTAGGCGTCGGTGGCGACGATGGGCCCGGCACCGATGATCCGGACATCACGCTAGACGCCGGTGCTGATGCGCTCCGCGACGGGCTGTCGGGCGACCCGGCGAGCCGCCGACCGACCGCGTTGTGGGCAGCCTTCGCCGTGATCGTCGGCGCGCTCTGGTGGTGGGCCTATCGCCGCTGGCGGCACTGGGCGACGTGGCTGGTCGGCGTCACACCGTTCGCGGTCGTGCTCTTCGGTTGCTACTACTACGCGGATCGACTCCTGCCCGCGGGCTACTGAGCGTGCAATCAGCGAGGCATGCGCAGGGCGTCGAGATCGATCAGCAGGTGCTCCGAGACGTTGCCGACGGCCTCCAGCAGGATGTGACGGCGCGCGAAGTGCCAGGTGCCGCCGGCCCGTGTGAACCCGTCGTGGTATCGGCCGGCGACGATCGGCTGGAGTGGGAGCCCTGCGGTGCACTGGAACACCACGAAGTACGAGCGGGCCTCTGCCCGATCCGCCGCCTCGTCGATGTCGACGATGACGTTCGTCGTGACGTGGCGCGTCCGCAGCGTGCCGTCGTCGTGGACCATGTTCGTAGTGCGGTACAGCCCTGCGATCGCGTCCCGGCCGCGTATCTCACCGGGGAAGCCCTCGTTGGTGATGGAGGCCGCCGCGAACAGCTCGCCGATCATGTCGAAGTCGGCCAGGTCGATCGCCTCGGCGTACCGGAACATGAGTGTCGTGATCGCATGGTGGGACTCCCACGTGCCGGCGTTCACGCCGCGAGTCTCGCATCCCGGGCCAGTCGTCAGCTGGTCATCGGCACGCCTTCGGTGATCTCGGCGGCGACCACCCGCGCGACAGCGGCGAGATCGTCGTCGAGCTCGTCGACGCGCGCGAGATCGTCGCAGAAGTGGGTCCGTTCGATGTCGGGCGCGGAGCCGAGCGCGGGCGTCCACGCCGAGTGCAGGATGAACGGCACGCGGTGGCCGGCAGAGGCGAGCGTGCACACCGGGCCGCCGCCGACGTTCGCGGCGTCGAACACCTCGATGCGGAACCCGGCGTCCGAGAGCACGGGTACGACGACCCATCCGCAGAGCCCGCCGGGTTGTCGGCCGGCGTGGCTCGAGCCGGCGCTGCGCGCCGGCGACTTCGGCACGAAGATCGGGCTGCTCGCGAAGTCGTCGATGTCACGCCAGTCGTAGCTCGAGATCGTGTGCAACCCGTCCCACGAATGAGTCGCCAGCGAGCATCCCGACTCCTCGGCCGGGAGCAGGGAGCGGTCGACCCGGTCGGCGTAGAGGTCGAGCATGCGCTGGACGACGGCTTCGGGGCGGAACCCGTGATACACGGTGTGGACCGCCTCCGGACGGTGCCAGCCCTCGGCACTCCAGTCGAAGGCGGAGAGCTGACGCGTGTGGAACCTCTCCGGGTCGAACATCATCGCGAGCTCCTTGCGCTCGCCCGACTCGGGATCGAAACGGTGCATGCTGGTGCGAGCCGGGGTCATCGCGAAGCCGTAGAGGCCCGCAAGGCGCGGATCGCACTCGCGGCCCCAGGCGTCGATGTCGCCGGCCCGTTGGGCCATCGCGATGTCTTCGTTCTCGGTGTGCTCGAACATCACGACGACACCGTCCGCATCGTCGTACTGCGCGTAGTAGTGGTTCATCTCGGGCGCCAGCTCGTAACGCAGGCAGCCGACCGCCGTCATCGGATCCGCAGCGTCCAGTTCGGCCTTGCGGATGAGGTGGACCGGTTCCTCGGCGTTGGCCGGCTGGGTGCGTTCGCCGCCTGAGAGCACCTGCGGTTCCACCTTGAACGCGCAGTCGCCGACGACGAGCCAATCGCGCGTCTGGGTGATCGTGTGCACCGATTGCGGAATCGTTGCGCCGGTGATGGGCCACCGCTGCACGGGTCCGGCGCCGTCCCAACGAACGACGAACAATTGCCCGAGGTAGGTGTTCACGGTCCAGAGGCAGTCGCGGTCGGGATCGATGACCGGATGCGCAGTGCTCGTGATCATCGGCAGCACCGGCCCCGGTACGAGATCGAACGCCTTCCATTCGGCGGCGCGACCGACTTCCGCGACGAACCGCAGCGTGGCCGGATCGATCTCGACGGGCCGGCCGACGTCCCACGTCATGAACATCCGGTCACCCCACGGAAGGGCAGCCGTGTTCGCAGCGTTCACGAGGCCGAACGGCGAGTGCACACCGAGCATCGTGCGTGTGAACAGGTCAGGTCGTTTGTGTTGGAGGCGAGCGCTCGGTGAATCGATCCACGCCTGCCGCCATGCGAAGGTACCGGGTTCGGCACCGCGTGTACCGGCTTCGAGCGAGAGCCGGTAGGTCATCCCTGCGCCGAAGAACGCGTGCGGCGGACCGAGCGTGCTCGCATGGGGTGCCGAGATGAAACACTCGCCACCGAGGCCGTCGGGTGTCTCGCCTTGCACGAGATGCAGATCGCGGTTCTCGGGCTCGATCGGCGCAAGGATGGTGCGCGGTAGGGGCACGATGTCTCCGGGTTCAGGCGGGGGCGGCGAAACCGGCGAGCAGGTTGTCGATGACCGTGACGACGAGCCGGTCCGTGAACCGCTCACCGAGATCGACACCCGCCAGCACGACGGTGGCCACGCCGTGGACGGCGCTCCAGAGTGCCAGGCTGACGAGGAACGGGTCTTCGGCGCGTAGCTGGCCCGCCGCCATCGCACCCTCGACGGCCGCAGCGCCGGCGGCGAACGCGCGCGTCGCGGCGGGGAGCTCCTCGACGCCCGGCTGGACCGCCCAGTCGGGGCGGATCGCGAACATCACCTGGAAGAGCGCGGGGTCGTCGAGCGCGTGCCGGACGTACGCGATCGCTTGCTCGCGTACCCGTGTCAGAGGGTCGGCTGCCTCGATGCTCTCGAACGACGCGAGGAGCCGTTCGAACTGCGTTGCGGCGACGGCGCGCAGGAGGTCGACCTTGTCGTCGACGTACGCGTACAGCGCAGGAGCCGTGACCCCGAGGCGCCTCGCGACGCGCCGCAACGACAGTTGCTCCAGCCCCTCGGTCGCGATCAGGTCGTGCGCGATGGCGACGATGCGTTCCCGGCTGAGCTGGCCTCGCTCCACCACGCACCGCCCCTTTCCAGGCTCCGGCCGCACGTTTGGTGAACACTGTAAAGTGCGCACATGGCCCTCGTCGAGAACCGCCGCAACGACCCTCCCCTGACGGAACTCGCCCTGACCGGCCCATACCTGACCGGCCCATACCTGACGGGCTGGTACGCGCCCGTCGGCGACGAGCTCGACGTGGCCGACCTGCCGGTGACCGGCTCGATCCCTCCTGCGCTGTCGGGGCTCTACGTCCGCAACGGGCCCAACCCGATGTTCGAGCCGAAGGGCCGTTACCACGTCTTCGACGGCGACGGGATGCTCCACGGCGTCTACCTCGACGACGGCCGGGCGCGATACCGCAACCGGTGGATCCGGACCGATGGGCTCGAGGCCGAACGGCGCGCGGGCCGCGCGCTGTACGGCGGGATGGCCAACGCCGACTTCCCTGATGCCGGCGAGCTCGGCGGCGGACCACCAATGAAGAACGTCGCGAACACGAACGTGATCCGACACGCCGGCCGCACGCTCTGCCTTTGGGAGGCGGGCCTGCCGACCGAAGTGACGTGGGAGCTCGACACGGTCGGCCTTCACGACTTCAGCGGGACGTACGCGGGCACGTTCAGCGCGCACCCGAAGACCGACCCGGTCACCGGCGAGCTTGCGACGTTTGGCTATGGCCTCGACATCGGCTACCGGGTGATCTCCGCACGCGGAGAGGTGACCCACAGCGTGCAGATCCCGTTGCGCGCGCCGGTGATGATGCACGACTTCGTGATGACAGAGGATCATGCGGTCTTCCTCGATGCCCCCGCGGTCTTCGACTTCGTGGCGTTCGCCCGCGGTGAACCGATGCTCCGATGGCGACCCGACAACGGCACACGCTTCGGCGTGCTCCCGAGGCGCGGCACCGCCGACGACATCATGTGGATCGAGGTCGAGAACTGCTACGTGTTCCACTTCATGAACGCCTGGACGCAGGACGGCAAGGTGATCGTCGACGGCGCGCGGTTGTCACGCATGGATATCGGCCTCGAGGAGGACACGTCGCCCGCATCCGCCGAAGGTGCGCTGCACCGCTGGACGATCGACCTCTCGACACCCACCGCGACCTGCGAGCGGCTCGGCGAGCTGCCCGGCGACCTTCCTCGCGTGAGCCCGCGCCGCGAGGGCTTGCGCAACCGGTTCGGGTACCTCGCGACGTTCAGTACCGGCGTTGCGAAGATGGGCGAGTTCGACTCCGTGACGAAGCACGACTTCGACGGCAACACGCAGACGACCCACCGCTACGGCACGCACCAGGTCGCCGGCGAGGCGGTGTTCGCGCCCGATCCCGACGGCGCCGCTGAAGACGACGGCTGGCTGCTCAACTTCGTGACCGACAAGTCGGCGCTGTCGACCGATCTCGTGATCCTCGAGGCGCACGATCTCGACGAGGTCGCGCGGGTGCACCTGCCCCGGCGAGTGCCGTTCGGGTTCCACGGCAACTGGATGCCCGAGGCGTGACTTCCGCGCTCGAGCGCGATCGAACATCCCGCGTGGACGAGCGTCCCCCGTTAGGGTTGCGGTTGTGAGCCGCTGGCGGCGACGCCTGGAACGCGTGCCCGATGTGGCGCCCGTTCTTCCCCTCTCGCCGGAACCGGCTTCCAACGGCGAGTTCGTGCCGCACGAACCATCGACGCGAGATCGCGCGCTCCGCGCCGCCGTGCTCGACGGGGTCGAGCACGCCGCGCGGCGAACCGGCATCGATCGGCGCGCGTTCCTGCAGAGCAGCGCCGGTGTCGCCGCAACGCTCGGCATCTACAGCCTGGCGGCCTGTTCCTCACCCGACCGGCGCGCCACCACCCCGTCGACGGCAGCGGCGACGTCGACCACCCGCCCCCCGACAACGACGAGCCTCGACACGCCCGGCGGAACGTTCGACGTGCCAGACCCGGAAGATGTCGTGGCCTGCGAGCAGGAGCTGGGCTCGGGCACCGAGTTCATCTTCGACATCCATACCCACCACGTCGTACCCGACGGCCCGTGGCGGCAGAACGCGACACGGATCGCGGACATGATCAGCGACCTGGTGCCCGACGGGTGTCGCGAGGCCGACCCGTTTCGCTGTCTGGACCGCACGGCGTACCTCAACGACCTCTTCCTCGCGAGCGACACGACGATCGCGCTGCTCACCGACGTGCCGAACTCGGGTCCGCTCGACGCACCCGTGCCATGGGCGGCCAAGCGCGAGACGCGGGCCCTCGCGAACGCCTTGACCGTCGAGGGCGCATCGCGCGTGCTCCTGCACGATGTGATCGCTCCCAACTTCGGCGACCTGCAACTCCGGCTCGACGACATGGCGGCCTCCGCGGACACCGGCGATCTGGCCGCGTTCAAGGTGTACACCGCGTGGGGCCCGAACGGGCAAGGCTTCGAGCTCGACGACCCGACGCTCGGAATCCCCGTCGTCGAACAGGCGCGGCGTCTCGGAGTGCGCGTGATGTGCGGCCACAAGGGCCTGCCGCTCCTCGAGTTCGACCGCGACCACAATGGACCGCGTGATCTCGTCGCGCTGGCCACGCAGTACCCCGACATGCAGTTCGTCGTGTACCACGGCGCGTTCGAGCGCGACACCTACGAGGGCCCGTACGACCGCGAAGACGCAGCCACAGGGATCAACTCGCTCGTGCGGGCGCTCGAGGACTACGGCGTCGGCCCCAATCAGAACGTGTGGGCGGAGCTGGGCACCACATGGCGGGAGTTGCTGTCCGACCCGGACCAAGCGGCGCACTGCGTCGGCAAGCTCCTGCGCTACGTCGGCGAGGACCGTGTCTGTTGGGGCACCGATGCGATCTGGTACGGCTCTCCCCAGCCGCAGATCATGGCGTTTCGTACCTTCCAGATCGGCGAGCAGTTCCAAGCGGAGTACGGCTACCCGGCCCTGACCGACAATCGCCGGCGCAAGGTGTTTGGTCTGAACGCTGCGGCACTGTTCGACGTCGACGTCGAAGCGACACGATGTGCGCTCGACGCCGACGGGCTCGCGGCAGCTCGGGCGGAGCACGGCGCGCTCGTCCGAGAGGGCGCCATCCCGGTGCCGTGGGAAGCGCGAGGTCCGATCACACGGCGTGAGGTGCTGACGTGGTTGCGAAGCAGGCAGGAACCGTGGACACCGTGAACACGCGCCGGCCCCGGGCTGGCGGTGGGATCGCGGCGCGCTAGCGGCGCGCTAGCGGCCGTCGAACTCCGGGCTGCGTTTCTCCGCGAACGCCGCCATCCCCTCGACGAGATCGCCCGACGCGAATGCCGCCGTCTCGAGCGCGGCGATCTCTGCTCGCGCCTCCTCGCCGAGCGCCGCCGTTACGAGGTTCAACGCGCGTTTGTGGCCCTGGACCGTGAGCGGAGCGAAGGCCGCGATCTCGCCCGCAATCGCCAGCGCCTCTGCGACAGCATCGTCGACCACGCGCGAGACGAGACCGAGATGCTCCGCCTCTTCCGCCGTGACGATGCGCCCGGCGAGCAGGAAGTCGCGAGCCTTCCCGTGGCCGACGAGCGAGGCGAGCCTCCAGATGTTCGCCGGCGACAACAGGATCCCAAGTCGTCCCGCGGGGATCGCGAGCCGAGCTCCGAGCGCGGCGACGCGCAGGTCGCAGGCGACAGCGAGCTGCATCCCTGCGCCCATCGCAGGGCCGTTGATCGCGGCGATCACCGGCGCCGGGTGCTCGACGATCGCGTCGAGCGCGACCTCGAATGCCGGCCGGAAGGTGTCGCCGCCGCCCGCGCTGTCGGCGAAGCGAGTAGCAAGATCCGCGCCGGCGCAGAACGCCGAACCTGCTCCGGTGATCACGACTGCCCGCGATCCATGGCACGAACGCAAGACGTCGGTGAGGTCGGCACACAGCGCACCGTTCAGGGCGTTGCGTCGCGCTTGCCGGTTGATCGTGATCAACGCCACGCGCCCGCGTTCTTCGAGCTCGATCATCGTCAACCCGACCCGTACATGCCCAGTCGACCATTCATGCCCAGTCGACCGTTCATGCCTCGTCGATCAGGGCGATCAGGTCGCCCTCGTGCACGGTCTGGCCCGCGTCGACGTGCAGCTCGCGCACGACGCCCGGCACCTCGGTCACGACGGGGATCTCCATCTTCATCGACTCGAGGATCACGACCTCGTCGCCTTCCGCGATGAGCTGACCCTCCTCGACGATCACCTGCCACACCGTGGCCGTGATCTCGGCGCGGACCTCGTGCACGAGCGGAGGCTAACTGCCGACCTGCGCTCGATCGGCGTCCGGAAGAAGCGTGTCGGGTGACCCCGGCTGCTCCCAGCCTCCCTGCATCGTCGGTAGGCCGTCGGCACCTCGCGAGGGTCCGCGATCCGGGCGAATCGACTCACTAGCGTCGGACCGCGTGAGCCGGTTCTTCCTCGGTGTCGTGCTGGTGGCGCTCCTGGTGCCGCTCGCCACGCGCGGTAGCTATCGCCGGCTGTTCCTCTCTCGATTTCCCTGGTTCTCACTGCTGGTGGGCGGCGTAGCGCTCCAGTTCCTCGTCGACAGGGCCGATCCACCGGCCGAAGGGGTCCACCAGGTCGGCTGGGGCATGCTCGTCGCGTCGTACGTGCTGGTCCTCGGTTTCACGGCGCGCAATGTCGTGAAGCGCGGCATGGCGACCGTCGCGATCGGGATCGCCGCGAACTTCCTGGCGATCTTGGCCAACCAGGGGATGCCCGTCGACGTTCCGCCCGATTGGCAACAACACGGCGCGGCCGAGGCCACGGTCAAGCATCATCCGCAGGCACCCGATGATCGCCTGCTGTTCCTGTCCGACATCATCGTGTTGCGTTCGCTCGACGAGGTCATCAGCTTCGGCGATCTCATCATGGCGTTCGGCTTGATCGATGTCGCATTCCACGCGAGCCGAGGCCGGCGATCGCGCACCCGCACGGGTTCGCGCCCCGGCGAGACACGCACGGCGACGGCCGAGCGTCCGGTCGACGAGCCGACCGAGGACGCCACGATGTCCGAGCGTGCTGCCGACGACGAATGGCTGGAGCTCGACCTCACCGATGAAGAGCCGCGCCCACCCTCGCCCGTGGTCGCCGGCGTCATCGAGGAGCTGGCCGCGCTCCGGCGTGCGGCGCGCCAACGGCATCCGTCCGCCCGGTTCGCGCGACGCTCAGCGTCGGTCGGTCGCGGTGCCCGGCGCGCCTCCGAGGCGAAGCCGGAGATCCTCGAGCCCGGTGTGATCGACGAGACGCTCGAGCCCCTCGAGCACGCGTCGGTCATACACATATCCGGGGCTGGAGTACAGCGCTTCGAGCGCGAAACCGGCGTGTGAACGGTCGCCCTCCGAGAAGTCGTCGAAGTCGCTGGCAACCTTGAGGATCTGACTGGCAAGCCGTCGCTCCGACAGCGTGGTGTCGCCGCGAGATTGGGCGGGCTGCCCGGCGACGATCGCACCGGCCGCCGCGAGCACGGGAATGTCGCCGAGCATCGCGGCGGTCACCTCGGCCACCACGCCGACCGGTTCCCGCGTGCCGGCCGGTGCTTCGTCGAGCGTCAACACACCGAGATGGTGAAGATACGCGGCCGCGACCAGATCGTCGACCTCATCCGCGGGAACTCCCAACTCGGCTCCCAAACGTTCGCACAGCGACGCGACCCGTTCGCCATGGCCGTCCCGCACGAAGCCGCCGAGCTCGGTGGCCATCGACAACGCCCGGAGCGTCTGGCGGTGCGTGCGTGACGCGGCCGCGAGCCGTTCGAAGGAGTACCAAGCCGCGAGCAGCGGTATTGCGAACAGCAGCAGGGTCCAGAGATCGGCGCGACCCTCGCCGTCGACGCCTCGATAGCCGAGCGCCATGAGCGCGGCCGTCGCGCCGAGCGCAGACCACGCGCGCACGCCGCGCGCGGTCATCGCGGATCGGAGCCGCTGCGCGCGCCGGGCGATCTCGTCGGCGACGAACGCAGCGACGAACGCCGCTGCGATCGCGACGAGCACGACACCGAGCGACTCACGCCGCCCGAGCGCGGCAAAGCAGCCGCGGTACGCGCCGATCGCCGCGGCCGCGACGACCAATCGCTGGCAAAACGTCGCCCACCGTTCTGCCGGAGGTCGGCTGTCGACTCGGAGCACCAACGCGACGAGTTGCGCCAGGAGGATCGCGATCGCGGCGGCGTCGAGGGCAACACCGACCGCGAGCACGAGCATCGGCGTATACGACAAGGGCACGCCCGTGCCATCTTCGAGCCGCAACACCAGCAGCTCACCCACAACGAGACCGGCGACGAAGAGACTGACGTGGACGCCCACCGTCGGGCCGTCGGCGAGCCGGATCATCGCGGCGACAGCGCAACCCGCGACCGCGACGGCGGGCACTCGAACCCGCAGGCGCATCACGCGAGCTCTCCCGGAGCACGTAACCCCGTCGGATCGGACCTGAGCAGGTCACCGAGACCGGCCGACCCGAGGCCGGCTTCCGGCGGTGACACGTCGAACTCCTCCACCTCGGTCTCGTGGCCGGCGCCGTGTACCTCGCCGCGCCGCTCGAGCGCTGCGATGAGTGCGTCGACACATCGTGGATGGAACTGACTCCCCGACTTCTCGCGTAGTTCCGCGAACGCGAGCGCCTGAGGCAACGCGCGCCGGTAGCTGCGCGTCGATGTCATCGCGTCGAACGCGTCGGCGACCGCCACGATGAACGGCTCGATTGGATGGCGGGGATCGTCGTCGCGGTAGACCGTGTGATCACCGCTCGCGCTCCGCGCGACCGGCGCAAGAAGATCGATCGAGTTGAGCATCCGCACCGACACCTCTTCATGACGGCGTACTGCGGCGAATTCCTCGGGTGTCAGCTTGCCGGGCTTCTTGAGGAGATGGTTGGGAACGACGAGCTTGCCGATGTCGTGCATCAGCGCCGCGATCCGAAGTCGTTCCTGGCGCCATGGCATGAAGCCGAGCTCCTGGCCGATGTACTGCGCGTACGTCGCGACGCGACCGGCGTGCCCGGCCGTATAGCGGTCCTTCGCCTCCAACGCGCGCACCAACATCTCGACCGTTGCCTCGTTGGCCGCCCTGAGCTCGAGGTAGCTGGCGAACAGGTCGCGTGCGAGCAGGATGGGCACGACGAAGAGGATCACGACCGGCCAGCCCAGATCGAGATAGAGGCGCCCGAGGAACACCCCGAGCATCGCGAACGGCACGCTCTGCGGGAACGTCTCCGCGAGCCGGGCAAACCCGTCGCGGATCGGTCGGCGTTCCTCGAACCAGTACGACATCGTGACGAGGAGCGCGCTCGCGGAAACCGACGCCAGCGCGATGGGGAGCGCGGCGAGCGCGGCCAACGTCGCCGACTCGCGGATCGGCGTGTGCAGCGGCGCTTCGACAGCCGCGGCGGCGGTGGTCGCGAGAGCGATCGTCGCGCCGTTGAAGGCGATCCATCCGCGGCGGCCGCGGCGCAGCGCCGGAACGTAGATGCCTGCCGAGGCGCCTACGACGAGCGCACCGAGCAGGGCGCGCTCTTCGCCGCACACCACGATTGCGGCGACACTCACCATGAGCCCGGGCGTGAGCGCCCCACCGCCGGGCAGCGACACGTGCCGATGCTCGCTGTACACGACGAGCATCCCGAAGACCGCGACTGCGATCCATGTTTGGCGCCCCGGGGCCTGCGTTCGCTCGAAAGCGAGCCATGCAGCGAGCGCGAGCGTCCCTGCCACGAGCGCGGCGGTGAAGAGACGAAGGGAGCGGGGGAAGTCCGTCACGAGGGGGAGGCGGCAAGGTCCCGGGTCGTGGAGCTGGTGAGCTTCGACATGGTTACCGCCGGACGTAATGGGCACCGCCGGCAAGCAGCAGCGCCATCAGGCCCGTCGCTGTCAGCGCAGCACGGGCCAGGATCTTCTTCATCGGTCGAAATTCCCCCAATCGTGGGTTCGTCCCGCCGCCTCCGCTGGTCGCGGCGGGCGTTCGCTCCGCTTGATCGGTGGACCATCGACCCAGGACCTTGCCGTCTGCCCCTCGGGCGCCCGCGACACGCGCACTGCGGCGCGCGTGGGCGCTCAGCCTCGTAGCGTCGTATCCTCCCCTCGCTCGCTGCGGCGATCTCGGTCGTCGAGGTTCGCCACAGCGGTCACAACAGTCTCATCCGCCCACTCCACCCACGACAAGGCCGGAAATGCCGCTTTTATCCGACGGGTGCGCGCGGCGGGTGCCCGGATGGCAGGGAATCGGAATGTCGCCCGCGCGCTCCGTGACACTCCTAGTCTCGCCCGCGGTACAGGAGGGAGCCCTCGTGGATTCGCTCGACGCTGTCGACATCGAGCGCGAGCTCGTACGGCTCCCCGAGGTGCAGATCGCCCGGATCGTGGTCGATGGCGGCCGCATCACCGAAGTGCACGTCGTCGCCGACGCGACCAAGCACGCCAAGCAGATCGTGCGCGACGTGCAGTCGGTCGCGCTCGCGAGCTTCGGGATCGAGCTCGATCGCCGCATCATCTCGGTCGTGCAACTCGGCGACGGGCCCCCGGGCACGACAGCCGTTGCGGGACCGCCGATCACCCGCGTCACGATCGACGCGGTGGGCGTCGAGACGACGGGGCTGCGCGCGCTCGTCAAGGTCGGGCTGCTCCGCGGCGAAGGGAGCGCCACCGGCTACGCGGAGGGCTCGATCGCGACCTCGGCGCGTTTCCGGCTGGTCGCGCACGCAACGATCGACGCACTGCGCCAGCTCGAGCCGGTCGCAGAATGTCTCGACACGGATGCCGCGCAGATCGTGCGGGTCGGCGGTCTCGACGTCGCGATCGTGACGGTCGTGTTCGTCACCCCTCCCAACGAGCAGATCGTCGCCGGATCGGCGGTCGTGCATGCGCACGACGAGCTCGGCGCGGTCGTGCGGGCTGTGCTCGACGCGACGAACCGCAAGCTCGTCCACCTCGCCTCCAACTCCTGAGCCGCGTGATGGCACCGACCGTCACACCGATCGCCGGACCACATGCCGTCGACCCCGCCGAGATGCTGGACTGGCGCCCATGACTGCCGAGATGCCGTGCCGGCTCGTCTGGCGCGGGAAGGAGCTGACGCTCACCCGGCCGCTGATCATGGGCGTTGTGAACGCCACACCGGATTCCTTCTCCGACGGCGGAGACCTGCGTGGTGCGCAGGCCCAGGTGAGCCGCGGCTTGCAGCTCCTCGAAGAAGGCGCGGACATCGTCGATGTCGGCGGGCAGTCGGCGATCACGGGAGTCCCGGAGATCAGCGAGGCCGAGGAGACGGATCGCCTGCTCCCCGTCGTCGAAGGCCTGCGAGCGGCTGGCGATCTTGTGATCTCGGTCGACACGTACCGCGCCTCGGTCGCTGACTCGGCACTTCGGGCCGGGGCCGACATCGTGAACGACGTCTCCGGGGCGCTCGATCCGGCGCTCGCGCGGGTGGTGGCCGCCCACGGCGCCGGCATGGTCGTGATGCACACCCGCTGGCGGCCGAAGCGTCGCGGTGAGGCGCGCGACCTGTATCGCGACGTCGAGGGCGGCGTCGTCGCCGACGTCATCGGGTTTCTTCGCGAGCGCATCGAGGCGTTGGGCGAGGCAGGGGTTGCGCTCGAACAGCTGATCGTCGATCCGGGGCCCGACTTCGCGAAGACGGCTGCGCAGACGGTCGAGGTACTGCGCTCGCTCGAGGCCGTCGTCGCGCTCGGCCGTCCCGTCCTGCTGGCGCTGTCGCGCAAGGACTTCATCGGTGTCATCACGGGCCGGCCGCCGCGCGACCGGCTCGCCGGGACACTCGCAGCCGTGGCCTTCGCGGTCGAGCGCGCGCCGCGATCCATCCTGAGGGTCCACGACGTCGCGGAGGTACGTGCCTTCCTCACGGTGCTCGACGTGCTCGATGGCCGTGTCGACATCGACCCTGACGCAGGGCTGGCGAAGCACTTGCGGTGGCAGTCGCGCATCGCACCGTCAGCGACATGACTGATCCGATCCTCGCCCGCCGAGCGAGGGTCGCCCGTGCGGTCGGCGTCGCCAAGCGGTCGGGCTACCTGCTGCTCGCCGTGGCGATCGCGGCGTTCGTCATCGGGGCGTTCACGGATTTTCCGGCATGGACCGTGACGATCGCCGTCGCCGGCCTCGTCGGGGTGTGTGTGATCCTGCCGATCCCGATCGTCCTCGGCTACGGCATCCGCGCCGCCGAACGAGACGAACGCCGCCAGGGCGGCTGATCTCGGCCCGGGTGCGCGACGACGAAACACTCCGTCGTACGATCGGATGATGCGCTACCGACGGTTCGGGAACACCGACCTGATCGTGTCCGAGGTCGGCCTCGGCACGTGGTCGCTCGCGAGCGACTGGTGGGGTCGCAGCGACGATCCCCGCGACATGATCGCCGCCGCGCTCGACTGCGGCATCACGTTCTTCGACACCGCCCCGGTCTACGGCGATGCGGCGCTCGGCGAGACGATGCTCGTCGACGTGCTCCGCGACCACCGCGACGAGATCGTGCTCACGACCAAATGTGGCTACGACACGAGCAGACCGCGCCCCTCCGGCCAACGCGAGCACCCACAGGACTTCTCCGCCAGCGCTGTGCGCCAGCAGTGTGAGGCCTCGCTCCGGCGCATGCACATCGAGTGCATCGACCTGTACCAACTCCACAACGCGCGGATCGAGCCCATCGTCGACGACGACCTGTGGGACGCGTTGCTCGATCTGAAGGCGGCGGGCAAGGTGCGCGAGGTCGGGGTCGCCCTCGGACCGGCGATCGGCTGGGTTGCCGAGGGCAACCGCGCGATCGACACGCGGCAGATCAGCACACTCCAGACGGTCTTCAACATCCTCGAGCAGGAGCCCGGTCGCACGTTCGCAGAGCGCGACCGGGTGCGCCGCGGTGAGTGCTCGTTGATCGCGAGGGTGCCGCACGCCAGCGACACCCTCTCGGGCAAGGTCACGCCCGACACCGTCTTTCCGAAGGGCGACCATCGGGCACACCGCAATCGCGACAACATGCTCGACAACTTCGAGAAGGCCTCGACGCTCGCCTTCTTGTGGGCTCCCGAGACGGGCCGCACGATGGGACAGGCCGCCATCGCGGGGATCCTCGCCAACCCGGCGTTTGCGAACGTGCTCCCGACCGTATTGAGCGTCGACGACGTCCGCGAGTACGCGGCCGCATCGGAGGTCCCGCTAGGCGACGAGGAAACCCTTGCGGTCGAGGAGCTGTGGTCGCGGAACTTCGATCACGAGGACCGGTTCGTGATGCCGATGAAGTCGAGCGCGTAGCGGCGCGCCCGCCGATGCAGCGGCCGATCACCGGGCGATGAAGCAGAACTCGTTGCCTTCGGGGTCGCGCATGACCTGGAACCGCGAGATGCCGTCGGCATCCGGGGCCTCGGTCACGATCTCGCCACGACGCGTCGCGCCGAGCGCAACGGCGCGTCCGGCCGACTCGCCCAGATCCTCGACGACGAGATCGAGGTGCACGCGGTTCTTCGCCGCCTTACCCTCCGGGACGCGTTGGAACCCGAGCCGCAGTCCGCTCGTGGTTCGCTCGATCTCACACCACGCCTCGTCGCCGATCGTCAGTCGGAGCTCGAGCAACGCGCACCAGAACCCGGCCAGTGCACGGGGATCGGCACAGTCGAACACCACCGAATCGAGTCGTGGAATCATCGTCGCCGCTCTCCTCTCATCGCGTGCCGACCCCGCGCGTGTTCGCTCGCTCAGGTCCTACTCCCTGTGAACGGTAACCTCCCCGGTTCATGCGTCTGCCCGCCGAACAACGCCGGCTACAGCTCCTCGAGGTGGCGCGCGACACGTTCGCGCAGCGCGGGTTCCATGCGACCTCGATGGACGATCTCGCTGCGGCCGCGGGGGTCACCAAGCCGGTGCTGTACCAGCACTTCTCGGCGAAGAGGGCGCTCTACATCGAGCTGCTGGAGTCGCTCGGTGCCGAGCTGCTGGCCGAGCTCGGACGAGCGACGACGGCAGTCACCTCCGGGCGCGAGCGGGTCGAGCGCGGGTTCGCCGCCTACTTCCACTGGGTCGCCGCGAACCCGTCGTCATTCCGCTTGCTCTTCGGTGCATCGGTACGCAACGACGCCGAGTTCGCGGCCGTCGTCGACGAGTTCCTTGCCGCAGCCGTCGATGCCGTCAAGCCGCTCATCGACATCGCCGTGCCCGATGAACAACGTACGGTGCTCGCGAACGCGATCGTCGGCCTGGCCGAGGCGACGAGCAGGCGCGCGCTCGCCGACGGCGGCGAGGTCGACGATGTCGAACAGCTCGCGAACTGGCTCGCCGAGCTCGCGTGGTTCGGCCTCCGCGGCGTCCGCGCCGGCCAACCCGCACCAACGACTGCGTCAGTGACGGCGTAGACGAACGCTCCGCACGGCGTGATCCGCGCCCTTTTCCAGCACGAGATCCGCGCGCGATCTGGTCGGCTCGATGTTGTCCCGCAGGTTCACCCCGTTGATCGAGTCCCAGATCGATCCGGCGACCGCGCGGGCCTGCGAGTCGTCGAGCCCTGCGAAGTGATGGAAGAACGACGTCGGGTCGGCGAACGCGCCGGTACGGAGCGCGAGGAAGCGTTGCACGTACCACTCCTTGATATCGGGCTCGGCGGCGTCCACATAGATCGTGAAGTCGAAGAAGTCGGACACGAAGAGCTGCGGCTCCGTCACGACTCGGGACGGAGGTACCTGCAACACGTTCAGACCCTCGACGATCACGATGTCGGGGCGGCGCACCGCGACCTCGTCGCCTTCGACCACGTCGTACACCACATGCGAGTAGACCGGCGCGCGCACCTCAGAACTCCCGGCCTTCAACTCGGCGAGGAACTCGATCAACCGCCGGACGTTGTAGCTCTCCGGGAAGCCCTTCCGCGCCATGAGCCCGCGGGCTTCGAGCTCTGCATTGGGATACAGAAACCCGTCCGTCGGAACGAGATCGACCCGTGGGTGGTTCGGCCAGCGGGCAAGCAATGTTTGCAGCACGCGCGAGATCGTGCTCTTACCGACCGCAACACTGCCCGCCAACCCGATGACGAACGGCACCTTCGGCGCCAGCGCACCGAGGAACGTGCTGGTGACGTCGTGCAACTGCTGCGTCGCTGCGACGCGCAGGTTCAGCAATCGCGAGAGGGGTAGGTAGACCTCGGCGACCTCGCCGAGCTCGACGGGTTCGTTGACCCCTCGCAACTCCTCGAGCTCGGATTCCGACAGCGACAGCGGCGTGCTCGCGCGCAGCGCTCGCCATTGGTCGCGGTCGAACTCGAGGTACGGCGACGAAGCACCGCCGGGCAGAGGGTCGGCGGCGCTGTTCGACACGGCGACGGAAGCTAGCCGAGCCCTCGCCGCCACGAGCGGGCGACGGCGGGTCACGTACGATGGCCGAAGAGGGAGCACTCGATGCGATCGATCAATCACTGGATCGGCGGCCGGACGGTCGCCGGCACCTCCGGTCGGCGAGGGCAGGTGTTCGACCCTGCCACCGGCAAGCCCGCCGCCGAGGTCGACTTCGCGGGCGCAGCCGACGTCGATGCCGCGGTCGCCGCCGCGTACGAAGCGTTCCCGGCCTGGCGCGCCACGAGCCTGTCACGGCGGGCCGAGATCATGTTCAAGTTCCGCGAGCTGATCGACGCACGCCGGGGAGATCTCGCGGCGATCGTGACGAGCGAGCACGGCAAGGTCCTCTCCGACGCGGGCGGCGAGGTCGCCCGCGGGCTCGAGAACGTCGAGTTTGCGTGCGGGATCCCGCAGCTCCTCAAGGGCGGCCACAGCGGCCAGGCCGCGAGCGGTGTCGACGTGCACTCGTTGTTGCAGCCGCTCGGTGTCGTCGCGGGGATCACGCCGTTCAACTTCCCGGCGATGGTGCCGCTATGGATGTTCGCCAACGCGATCGCGTGCGGAAACACCTTCGTGTTGAAACCGTCGGAGAAGGACCCGAGCGCATCGATGTTCCTGGCCGAGCTGCTCGCCGAGGCGGGCGCGCCAGCAGGCGTGCTCAACGTCGTGCACGGCGACAAGGTGGCGGTGGATCGGCTTCTCGAACATCCCACTCTCCAGGCCGTGAGCTTCGTCGGGAGCACGCCGATCGCGCGACACATCTACGAACGCGGCACCGCGCACGGCAAGCGCATCCAGGCGCTCGGCGGTGCGAAGAATCACATGGTGGTGCTCCCCGATGCCGATCTCGACATGGCGGCCGACGCGGCGATCAGCGCGGCGTACGGCTCGGCAGGCGAACGGTGCATGGCAATCTCGGTCGTCGTGCCGGTCGGCGACATCGCCGATCCGCTCGTCGACGCGATCGCGGCTCGCCTCGACAAGGTGAAGATCGGGGCGGGCACCGATGCCGACTCCGAGATGGGTCCGCTCATCACCCGCGAGCACCGCGACAAGGTCGCCGGGTACATCGAAGCCGGCGCGCGCGAAGGCGCGACCGTCGTCGCCGACGGCCGCGAGCTGCAGTTCGAGGGAGACGGGTTCTTCCTCGGTGTCTCGCTCCTCGATCACGTCACGCCGGCAATGAGCTGTTATCGAGACGAGATCTTCGGACCCGTGCTCTCCGTCGTGCGCGCGCAGACCTACGACGAGGCCGTACAGCTCGTGAACGACAACGACTACGGCAACGGCGTCGCGCTCTTCACGCGCGACGGCGGCGTGGCCCGTCGCTTCGAGCACGATGTCCAGGTCGGGATGATAGGGATCAACGTCCCGGTTCCGGTACCCGTCGCGTACTACAGCTTCGGAGGTTGGAAGTCGTCGCTGTTCGGCGACACCCACATGTACGGTCCCGAGGGCGTGCACTTCTACACGCGCCGCAAGGTCGTCACGACCCGCTGGCCCGATCCCGCGACGAGCGCGATCGACCTCGGCTTCCCCCAGAACCGCTGACCCCCACCTGGTTTGGTCACTCCTCCTGCTATGAACCGACGAAGTGCCCAAACGCGCGGAGGTACGAATGGACGTCGGTGAAACGAGGAAGTACGACGCGGCGCATGTGTTCCACTCGTGGTCGGCGCAGGGGCTGATCGATCCCCCGGTGATCGCCGGCGGCGCCGGGAGCTGGTTCTGGGACCACGAGGGCAACCGCTACCTCGACTTCGCGAGCCAGCTCGTCAACCTGAACCTCGGCCATCAGCATCCGAAGCTCGTCGCCGCGATCCAAGAGCAGGCTGCAAGGATGTGCGCGATCGCGCCCGGCTTCGCGATCGACGTGCGCAGCGAAGCCGCCAGGCTCATCGCCGAGCGGGCGCCGGGCGATCTCGACATGGTGTTCTTCACGAACGGCGGCGCAGAAGCCACCGAGAACGCGGTCCGCATGGCGCGGCTGCACACGGGCCGGCACAAGGTGCTCACCGCGTACCGCAGCTACCACGGCAGCACGGGCGGCGCGATCGTGTTCACTGGCGATCCGCGGCGGTGGCCGAGCGAGCCCGGCATGGCAGGGGTTGTGCACTTCCACGGCCCGTATCTCTACCGGAGCGCGTTCCACGCGACGACCGACGCGGAGGAGTGCGAGCGCGCGATCCGGCATCTCGACGAGACGCTCATGTTCGAAGGACCGCACACCGTGGCAGCGATCATGCTCGAGACCGTCGTCGGCACGAACGGCATCCTCGTCCCTCCGCCCGGCTACCTCCAGGGCGTGCGCGACCTGTGCGATCGTCACGGCATCGTGATGATCTGCGACGAGGTCATGGCAGGCTTCGGTCGCTGTGGCGAGTGGTTCGCGGTGCAGGCGTTCGATGTGGTTCCGGATCTGATCGCCTTCGCGAAGGGGATCAACTCCGGGTACGTCCCGCTCGGCGGCGTCGTGATCTCGCGACGGATCGCCGAGACCTTTCGAGAACGCGCCTACCCCGGCGGGCTCACCTACTCCGGCCATCCGCTCGCGTGCGCGTCCGCCGTGGCGAGCATCGGGGTGTACGAAGAGGAGGGGATCATCGAGCACGCCCGCATGCTCGGCCGCGACGTGATCGGCCCGGCGTTGAAGGAGCTCGCTGACCGGCACCCGAGCGTCGGCGAGGTCCGCGGCCTGGGGGTGTTCTGGGCGATCGAGCTCGTCCGCAACCGCGAGACGCGGGAGATGCTCGTCCCGTTCAACGCGACCGGCGAGGCAGCGAAGCCGATGGTCGAGGTCGTCGCGGCGTGCAAGGCGAACGGTGTGTGGCCCTTCAGCCATTTCAACCGTCTCCACGTGGTGCCGCCGCTGAACATCACCCCCGACGACGCCCGCCACGGCATCGCCGCGATCGACACCGCCCTGACGGTCGCCGACCAATTCGCGTTCTGACCGCGTAGGACGCCCACATCGGGCACTCTCGCCAGCAGAGAACGCGTTTCCGGGCCTGGTTATGCTCGGAGCATGGGTGAACTCATCGACTTCCCGAGCAACGGCGACACCGGGCGTGGCTACCTCGCGGTGCCGGAGAGCGGCACGGGACCGGGCGTCATCGTGCTCCAGGAATGGTGGGGGCTCGCTCCGCAATTGCAGCGCGTGGCCGACCGCCTCGCCGCCGAAGGGTTCACCGCGCTGGCCCCCGACCTCTACCGCGGCGAGCTTGCGGGCCACGACGAGATGGACAAGGCCGCGCACCTCATGACCACGCTCGACCAGCAACGCGCAGCGCGCGACATGCTCGGCGCGATCGACGCGCTCCTGGAGAGCAACGCGACCGCGACCACCAAGGTCGGCGTCGTCGGCTTCTGCATGGGCGGCATGCTGACGCTGCGCCTGAGCGCGCTCGCCGGCGACAGGATCGCTGCGGCCGTGCCCTACTACGGCGCGCCGCTCGGCGACGACAGCATCGACTGGTCCAACCTCGCCGCCAAGGTGCGCGGGCATTTCGCCTATAACGACGACTTCTTCCCGCCCGATGCGTGTCAGGAGCTCGCCGCGGTACTCCGAGGTCTTGGCAAGGACGTCGAGTTCGAGGTGCATCCGGGCACAGGACACGGTTTCGCGAACGAGGACGACCCGCTCGGAACCTACGACAAGGCTGCGGCGAAACAGGCATGGAACGCGACCGTGGCGTTCTTGCGCAGCGAGATCCGTTGACGCCTACCGCTCCAGCTTGAGCGCGCGGTCGGCAATGATGTTCTTCTGCACCTCGGTCGGCCCCGCGCCGATCGTCGTGTAACGCTGCCACACGTAGTTGCGGGCCCAGACGCCGCCGTCGACCGCGCCGGGCGAACCTTTCAGCAACGCGCCCGTCGGCCCGAGCAGATCGAGCGCGAGCTCTGCGAGCCAGAGCGAGATGTAACCCCACTGGAGCTTCGCGAGTGGTACTTCGGGCCAGCCCTTCTCGCCGTTCAACACCTTCGTCAGGGCGCGGGCGATCAGGAGGCGGGTGAACTCGACCTGGGTATGCAGACGAGCCACCCGCTCGCGGATCGACGGGTCGTCGAGCGCGGCGGGGTTCAACGCCTTCGCGGTCTCGAGGATCGCTCGCAGGTCCTGCGCCATCGAGATCGCCTGCCCGGAGCTGCCGACGCGCTCCTGACCGAGCGCTCCCATCGACACAGTCCAACCCATGCCTTCGTCGCCGAGGCGGTCGGCCACGGGGATGCGGGCATCCGAGAAGAACACCTCGCAGAACAGCGAGTCGCCGGTGATCTCCCGGATCGGACGGATCTCGATACCGGGTGTTTCGATGTCGATCACGAATGTCGTGATCCCCTCGTGCTTGCGCCCCCGCTCGATCGCGGTCGGGTCCGTCCGGAACAGGAACAACCCCCACTTGGCGATCTGCGCGGAGCTGATCCAGACCTTCTGACCGTTGACCACGTACTCGTCGCCGTCGCGGATCGCAGTGGTGCGAAGGTTCGCAAGGTCGCTCCCAGCCTGCGGTTCCGAGAACCCCTGGCACCAATGCTCGGTCGCATCGAGGATGCCCGGCAGCCATCGGGACTTCTGCTCGTCGGTACCCCACGAGTAGATCGAAGGGCCGATCTGCACGATGCCGTTCGCGTTGAAGATGCCCGGCGAGCGGTACTTGGCCATGACCTGGGTGTAGATGACGTTCTGACTCACCGTCGCGGCGCGCCCACCGTGCTCCTCGGGCCAGAGGATCGCCGCCCACCGACCCTCGTTGAGCTTGCGTTGCCATGCCGCGCGTTTGCTCATGACGCCCATCACGCCACGGCTCGGGCTGTCGTCGCCCTCGTCGTTCTCCCAGGCGTCGACGAAGGGCGGGAGTTCCTTGTCGAGGAAGGCCTCCAACTCGTCGCGGAAGGCGACGTCTTCGGGCGACGGTGAGAAGTCCACGAACCTGACGTTAGCGTCAGGTTTGCGTTACCGTCACGCTCGTGGACTTTCGCTTCTCGCCCGACCAAGACGCGCTGCGCGACGCGGTGCGTTCCTTCCTCGCCAACGAAGCACCGATGTCGTTCGTGCGGTCCCGGATCGAGGAGCCGGCCGGTGTCCCCGACGAACTCTGGAGGCGCATCGTCGAACTCGGTTGGACCGGGCTGCTCGTCCCCGAAGCGCACGGAGGCCTCGGACTCGGCCTCGTCGACCTGCTCGTCGTTCAGGAGGAGATGGGACGAGCGCTCTTCCCCGGCCCGTTCCTCTCGAGCGCCGTGCTCGCGACGTTGGCGGCGCGCGCGCTCGGGCTCGACGAGTTGCTCGCCGATCTCGCCGCGGGAAACACGCGGGGGACGGTGGCACTCGACGAAGCGGGCCACGGCGACCCCGTGGACCGTACTCACGCGCGGGCCGCTGGACGCGGTCATCGATACCGCATCGACGGCGACAAACCAATGATCCCCGACGCGGTCGGTGCGGACTGGGTGCTCGTGCCGGCGCGCACTCGCGAGGGCCTCCAGACGTTCCTCGTCGAAGCACCCGATGCCGAGCCGGCACCCAGCCTCGACGTGACCCGCAAGTTCGGCGCGCTCCGATTCGTCGACACCGCCGCGACGCGGGTTGGGCCACCTGGCGATCACACCGGCGTGTGGCGGCGCATCGCCGACGACGGCGCCGTCGCGCTCGCCGCCGAGCTCATCGGCGTTGGCGAGGCCGCACACCAGCTGGCCATCGACTACGCCCAGGCGCGCATCGTGTTCGACAAGCCGCTGTCGAAGTTCCAGGTGACTCGGCACAAGGCCGTCGACATGCTCCAGAAGATCGAGCTCGCCCGCGTCGGCACGCACTACGCGGGCTGGGCGAGCGAGGTCGACGCACCGGATCGTGAGTCGGCCGTCGCGATGGCCAAGAGCTACGCGGCAGAGGCCGCGAACTACGTGACCGCCGAATGCATCCAGGTGCACGGCGGCGTCGGGTACACGTGGGACTGCGACGCCCACCTGTACTTGCGCCGCGCCAAGGTCGACGATCTCCTGCTCGGTTACCAAGGCTGGCAGCGCGCTCGGGTCGCCGATCTCTATCTCGCGCAGATCTAGGAGCCGACGCAGCGTCGCAGCCCCGACGATGCGTGCCTCAGTGCGTCGTTCTCCCAGGTGAGGCCGTTTCGTTGCCTGGCCTCACTTCGAGGAGCCTCACTTCGACGAATACGAGGCCAGCGTCTGTGCGGCGTTGCCTGTTGCGTCCCGCGCGGTGACGATGAACGTGCGCTTCAGCCCTGGGTCGAGGGGTACCTCGAGCGTCGCACCGTCGATCACGGGACCGACACAGCTCGTCACCCCGACACCATCGCTACACGAGTAGTCGACCGTGAGAACCGTCCCCTCCTCGTACGCTGCACCGTGCTTCGGCACGCGCAGCGAGATGCTCGGTGGGACCGTGTCGCGGACGAACGTGACGCTCAGGTTCGGGTTCGGCTTGTTCGGGGGATCGCCAGCGGTGCAGTGCGTGTCGTACGGCACGCCCGGCAGGATCCCTGGCGGCAACGTCGGAAGACCGGGCACCGGCACCGGCGGTGGGGTCACGGTGAGCGTGTCAGTGCGGTCGAACGTCGACAGCTTGTTCGTGATGAACTTGTTGACCGCGCTGCTCCGCGCTCTGATCACGACGTCGACCTGCCGCGGCGTGAACGGGGTCGCCGCCGACGAGCCGCCGGCGATCGGGCCTGCGATCCGCATCACGACGCGCCCGGCGACGACGTCGACGGTCGAGCTGGCCTGCACATTGGCGCTGCCGGTGTTCGCCACGAAGCTCGCCGACTCGACGACGCCGTTCACCGGGGCCGCGAACGTGTACACCACATCGGTCGTGTTCATGAGGGCGCCGGCTTCGTCCTCACCGATCACGAACCGCCATGTGTAGGTTCCGCCCGTTCCGACGAAGTACGGGGCCGCAGACAGCAGCGGCATGGTCTCGTTCGCGAGCGGCGAGTCGCACGTGAGCGGCACGGTGTTCGAGGCGTTGTAGTTCTGCGCGAGCTGTGTCGGATCGATCACCCAGTATGAGATGTACTTGCGTGCCTGGTTGCGCTTGTAGTCCTTCGCGTTCACCACGAACGAGTGGCGGCCGGGGTTCATGTTGATCGCCGCGCCGTTGTCGACCGTGCCTTCGCACCTCA
>Ga0247727_10000996_pt1 | contig 68925 bp, 58 predicted proteins | sample WisWelCaveWW1625_FD_202498 | JGI IMG/M metagenome (GOLD analysis project Ga0247727, IMG submission 202498) | Biofilm microbial communities from Wishing Well Cave, Virginia, United States - WW16-25 | ecosystem: Environmental > Aquatic > Deep subsurface > Groundwater > Cave microbial mat | place... | reverse complement strand
CCGGAGCGGTTCCTGAAGATCCCCGGCTCGCCGCGCGATCCCAAGGCCCACGATCCCCGCTGGGGCTACCGCTACGACCAGGATTTCCAGTTTGTGGAGAGCATCCGGCTGGGGCAGGTTCGGGAACCGAGCTTTCGGGCCGGCGCGGAGTGCCAGGCGGTGCTGGACGCGGTGCTGGAGTCGTGCGAAACCGGCCAGTGGACGCCGGCGGCGGTGGCTTGATCTCACTCCGTTTCCCGGATGCGGCGCAGCCGGGACCGAAGCTCCGCCGAAAGAGCCGTCTCCACCTGGGGCGTGATCAACCCGGCGCTGTCCAGGCTGCGGACGTGAACCCGGTCCTTATCGCGGTAGGCGCTCAGCTTCATCCGCACCAGATCCAGGACCGGAATCACACTGACCTCCCGGCCGTGGATTTGCCTGTGCTCTGGCGCGATGGCGGGGTTAGGCGCCGGCTGGGACGGCCGGACCTTTTCCTCGCTGAAAAGCAGATGAACAGCGTTCCGGGCGCTGCTGGTCTCCCCGTACAAGAGCATGTCCACACCCGCGGCGTGGCGGAAACGGAAGCCGTTCCGCTCTGCTATCTCGATCACGCGCGGCAGATCGGAGCGGCGGATCATCAGGTCAATGTCCCGCGTCAGCACCGAGTGCTCCGGATCGGCCTCTTCCACGTGGATCAGCACCGCCAGGCCGCCGACCACCTCATGGGGAATATTGGCCGCCGCCAGTGGCTCGGTGAACTTGTGGAGAGTCCCGATCAGATCGAACAGGCGCTGCTCAAACACGAGATTGACGAACTCCCCTTTCTGCGCCGCCTGGTGCAGGAACTGTTCAAAGGTCAGCATGGGCTGCCCGGGTCGCCACCAGGATATCAGGGTTGGGGTACCGGTAACACAGGCGTTCCTGCCTATCGGAACCGCTACTACGGCTGCCGCCGTGATCTCGACGCTGAATTCGGGATGGAGAAGGCCGGGACTTCGGCGAGGCGGGGTTCTCAGTAGACGTGGAGCTTCTTCAGCAGGGGATCGACTCCGCACTTCCTTCATTGACACATCACGATAGCTTTGCTATGCTTTGAATGAAATGACCACCGTCGTAAAAAAGAGAACCCCTATTGTGGTTCCGGACGTACTCCGGCGCCGCGCTGGCATCAAGGCGGGCGACCGGCTGGAGTTCAAGCTGTCCGGCGGCATCATTAACATCATTCCCGAGCTTCCGTCTGCTGACGATGAATACACTCCCGAACAGCGGCGCACCATCGATGCACAGTTGGCCGATGGTTTGGCTGACATCAAGGCGGGCCGCACTTATGGCCCCTTCAACACTGTCGATGAGATGATAGCCTCGATGAAAACGGAGTTGAGGAAGAGGGCTGCCAAACGAAAAACTAGCCCCTCTCGATGAAGGTTGACTACACCCACAAAGCTTTAGATACGATCGAAGACCTTACGGCAACCGTAAGGAAGGCATTTTATAAGCAGGTGAAGTTCCTGGAGATTGACCTGCGGCACCCTTCTCTTCATTCCAAGAAGTACATTGGAGATCTCTGGCAAGCGCGAGTGAACGACGATTGGCGTTTTTAATTTTTGACTTTTTGATCACCGGAGACACGTACCTGATTACCAAAATCATTCCGCATCCGAAATAGGATTATCTGCCGAAACCTGGCAGTCTTTCAGCCCTACCGCAGGGCCCCCGACCACTTGGACCCCATGCTGGCCACCCCCGGCCCGACTAAGGTCAGCTTCCCTCTGTCTGCGGCGCCGCGCCGTTGATCGGCCCCCCAGTGAGCCTGGGCCGACGACCAAGAGCGCGGAGCAAACCCTGAAATCCACAGGATCGACGAGTCAGTTGTACTTCACGCCCAGTTGTGGTATTCCTCGAACTTCTCGAGAATCTCGGCGATGCGGTAGCGCCGGGGACCAATATGACAAGTCGCCTGCTCCTGGCGATGGCGTTGTGCGCTTCCCAGGCCCTGGCAGCCACCGCCATTCGCTTCGGCAAGCTCATCGACGGCGCGGGGCGGGTGATCCCGAACGCCGTGGTGGTGGTAGAGGGCGAGCGGATCCGCAGCGTCGGGACGGCGGCTCCGGCCGGCGTCGAAACCATCGACCTGAGGCGGTTCACCGGCCTGCCGGGGCTGATCGATGTCCATACTCACATGACCTACTACTGGGACCAGGCGCCGGGGACGCGGCCGCGGGGTCAAGCCCTGGGTCAAGCCCCGGGTCCAGCCAGGTTGCCGGCGGTGACGGTGTTCCTGGCCCAGGAGAATGCCCGCAAGACCCTGGAAGCCGGGGTCACGACGGTCCGGGACCTGGGAGCGAGCGAGTACTCCGACATCGCCATGCGCGACCTGATCGAGCGGGGCGTCATGCTGGGGCCGAGGATGTTCGTCTCGGGGTACGGGCTGGTGATCAGCCGGGGAGCCGGGGCGACGAGGCCCGGGACCGCCGACGGGCCCGGCGAGGTGATGCGCGCCGCCCGCCAGCAGATCGCCGCCGGGGCCGACTGGGTGAAGATGTACGGCTCCACGGGAAGCTTCGAGGACGTCTCCGGGCGCCAGACGTTCACCTTCGAGGAGATGAAGGCCGCCGTGGAGGCCACCCACGCCCTGGGGCGGCGGATCGCGATCCACTCCTATGGCCCGGAGGGCGGGCGCGATGCGGTCCGCGCCGGGGCCGATTCGGTCGAGCACGCTGCGGATCTCGACGACCAGACCATCGGCGAGATGGCGCGGCGCAAGACCTTCTATGTCCCCACCATCGATCACAACCGCTATTACGTGGACAACGCCGGAGCGTTCGGCTTCGCGCCGGGCGCGGCCGAGCGCCTGCGGGCCTTCCTCGCCAGGAACCTGGAGACGGCGCGCCGGGCTCACCGGGCGGGGGTGAGGTTTGCCATGGGGTCCGACGCCGTCTACACCATGTTCGGCCAGAACGCCCGGGAGCTGGAATGGTTTGTGGAGGCCGGTATGACCCCGGCGCAGGCGCTGGAGGCGGCGACCCGCAACGGCGCCGCCCTGCTCGGCATGGAGAAGGAGCTGGGTGTCGTCGAGCCAGGTTACTATGCGGACATAGTGGCGGTGGAGGGCGACCCGCTGGCGGACATCCGGGCGGCGACGCGCCGGGTGCGGTGGGTGATGAAGGGCGGGAAAGTGGCGGTGGAGCGTTTGACGCCGGATGGACCTACGGCTGGCGCTTCGCTCTGACTTCACCTCCATCAGGTTGTCAAGGGGACTTTCACCCCCGAGCTGTCGAACATGCTCGGCACACAACAGCAGATCCCTCGCTACGCTCGGGATGACAAATCGCTACGCTCGGGATGACAAATCGCTACGCTCGGGATGACAAATCGCTACGCTCGGGATGACAACTCGCTGCGCTCGGGATGACAAATCGCTGCGCTCGGGATGACAACTCGGTACGCTCGGGATGACAATCGCGCGGGACCGCTCCAGCCGGCGGGAGCCGGCTCCCGCCACGAGACCTTGCCGCCATTTTCATGGCGCGCGCGCCCGCAGTAAGATAAGGGGCATGCTGAGAACCTGTTGCTTGCTGTTGGCCGTCCTGAGCCCGTTGGCGGCCCAGACTTCGACGTGGCGGCCTGTCTACCTGGGGTTGGACGGTGTGGTGGCCACCGGGCACTACGCCACGGCTATGGCTGGCCATAAGATGCTGGCCCAGGGAGGCAACGCCGTGGACGCGGCGGTGGCGGCGGCGTTTGCCTCCACGGTGGTGGAGCCCAGCCGCGCCGGCATCGGCGGCGACCTGTTTATCCTGCTGTATATCGCCCGTACCGGCGAGGTGAAGTTCATCAACGGCACGGGCTGGTCGCCCCAGCGCGCCACCATCGAGCTGCTCCGCCAAAAGGGAGGTCTGCCGATCGAGGGGCCGCTGGCGCCGCTGGTACCGGGAGCCGTCGACGGCCTGCTGCTGGCCTCGCGCCGCTACGGCCGGCTCAGCCGCGAGCAACTGCTGGCGCCTTCCATCGAGTTGGCCGAGCGCGGCTTCGCGGTGAGCGAGAACCTGCAAGGGGTCATCCGCAATAACGACGCCCGCCTGAAGCCGTTCCTGCCGACCCTGAGCCTGTGGCGCCGCGGCGGCGATTGGGTGAGCATGGGCGACGTGGTGGTTCAGAAGGACCTGGCGGGGACGTTTCGCTCCATCGCCGCCGGCGGCCGGCAGCCTTTCTACGAGGGGCCGGTGGCCCGCCGCATGGTCGAGTTCCTGGCCAAGGGGGGCGGCCTGTTGGACCTGGCCGACCTGGCCGAGTTCGCCGCCCACGAGGACTCGCCGTTGCATATCCGCTACAAGGGCTACGACCTCTATGGCTGCCCGCCCAATTCCCACGGCCACGTCATGCTCCAGGCGCTGAACATCCTGGAAGGCGTGGATCTGAAGGCCATGGGACACAATTCCGCCGAGTATGTCCATCACGTGGCCGAGGCCCTGAAGCTGGCCTTCGCCGACCGGGAGGCCTTCCTGGGGGATCCACGTTTTGTGAAGGACATCCCCATGACGGGGCTGCTGTCCAAGGAGTATGCAGCCCGGCGGCGGGCGCTGATCCGGCGCGACCGCGCCATCGACGGCCAGGCGCCTGCCGGCGACCCGCGGTTGAAGGGCGCCTCGCTCTATCCGCCCCGCTACCGCGGCGGCCCGGGATCCCTGGAGGTCGCCCGCGGCCCGGCCGCCTATCCCGACTGGATCGACGGCTACACCACCTACTACTCAGCCATCGACAAAGAGCGCAACATGGCGTCGATCACCTCCACCATCTGGAGCGACTTCGGCAACTGCATGTACGTCGAGGGGGCCGGGTTCTTCCTCAACAACCGCATGGCGCTGTTCTACCTGGACCCCACCGAGCCCAACGCCCTGTCGCCCCGCCGCCGCCCCCGCATGACCCTCAACCCGGTCCTGGTCATGAAGGACGGCAAGCCCCTGATGGTCTTCGGCACCCCGGGCGGCGACACCATGCCCCAGTCGCAGCTGCAATTCTTTCTGAACTTCGCCGAGTTTGGGATGAATGTGCAGCAGGCGGTCGAGCAGCCCTACGTGGTCAGCTCGGCGTTTCGAGCGGCCCGCGCCCCGCACCAGGTCGGCAACCAGCTGGCGGTTTCGGAGCGAATCGCCGGGCCGGTGCGGGCCGAACTGGCCCGCCGCGGCCACAACGTCACCACCCATGCCGCCAAGGGCGTCGGCAGCGTCAAGGCCATCCTCATTGACCCCCGCACCGGCGTCCTGATGGCCGGGGCCGCCCCGGCCACCGACAGCTACGCCGTGGGGTGGTGAGGGGATCTAACCACCTAACCTTTTCTTTTCTTCCAGGGTGCGACGCAGGGTGGGCAGCGCGGCGCGGTCCTTGTCCCGTCCGGCTTCCTCTTTGAAACGGATCAGCAGGTCCAGGTTCAACACCCGCACCTCGACCCCCTCCCCGGCATCGAGACGCGTGGTGTTGTTCACCAGGTCCTCATACCCCTGCCCGGCCCCGATCGATCCCAGCAGGTCGAAGGCGCCGTAGCGGGTGGTCAGGAGCTGGTGGCCCGCGGTCGAAAGGTGGGAAGCGTCAGGGCGGAACTTCCCGTCCTTCCGCAGCCGGGAGTACGCATCCAAATCCTCCAGCGCCTGCAACAATCGCTCAATGTTGGCCGGCTCGCGGGAATGAACCACGTCCAGATCGAGCGTGTTCAGCGGAGCGCCGTGCAGAACCGCGGCCACGCCGCCGACGATCAGATAGTCCACACGATGATGGTTGAGGGTGTGGAGAATCGCCCGGTAGTCAGGCCTTGTCGTTGGCGGCACGCGCCTCCAGCACAAAGCGGGCCATAGCTTGCAGGACATCCAACCGCTGGACCGGGGTCATCTCCAGCATCCAGCGGATCAGGGTCAGGTCGACGCCGTCGGGACTGTAGGCGGGCAGGCCGGCCTCATCGAGCAGTTCTTCAGGCGAGGACTTGTTTGACGATGTTTCCATGGACATCCGTCAGCCGGAAGTGCCGGCCCTGGAACTTGAAGGTCAGCCGGGTATGGTCGATGCCCAGGCAGTGCAGGATGGTGGCGTGCAGATCGTGCACGTGCACCGGGTCGCGGGTGATGTTGTAGCAGAAGTCGTCGGTCTCGCCGTGAGTGATGCCGGGCCGGACGCCGGCGCCGGCCATCCAGATGGTGAAGCAGCGCGGGTGGTGATCGCGGCCGTAATCGTCCTCGGTCAGGCGGCCCTGGCAGTAGACGGTGCGGCCGAACTCGCCGCCCCACACCACCAGGGTGTCGTCGAGCAGACCGCGCTGTTTCAGGTCCTGGATCAGGGCGGCGCCGGGCTGGTCGGTGTCCCGGGCCTGGCCCACGATCTGCTTGGGCAGCTTGTTGTGCTGGTCCCAGCCGCGGTGGAACAACTGAATGAATCGCACGCCGCGCTCGGCCAGCCGCCGGGCCAGCAAACAATTGGCCGCGAAGGTTCCGGGCTTGCGGGAATCCGGCCCGTACATCTCGAAGATCGCGTCCGGCTCCTTGGACAGATCCGTCAGCTCCGGCACGGAAGTCTGCATCCGGTAGGCCATCTCGTACTGGGCAATGCGCGTCGAGATCTCGGGATCACCGAACTCCTCGAGCTGGATCTGGTTGAGCTTTGCAAGGTCATCGAGGAACCGCCGGCGGCCGGGGTCGCTCATGCCCGCCGGATTCGACAGGTACAGGACCGGGTCGCCGGAGGCGCGGAACTTGACGCCCTGGTAGCGGGTCGGCAGAAAACCGCTCCCCCAGAGGCGGTCATACAGGGGCTGGTCGCCCACGTTGCCCGAGCCGTGGGAGGTCATCACCACGAACGCCGGCAGATCCTGGTTCTCGCTCCCCAGCCCGTAGGAGAGCCACGCCCCGATGCTGGGCCGGCCAGCCAGCTGGTGCCCGGTCTGAAAGAACGTAATGGCCGGGTCGTGGTTGATGGCCTCGGTATGCATCGACTTGATGAAGCACAGCTGGTCGACGATCCTGGCGGTGTGCGGGAGCAGCTCGCTGGCCCAGGCGCCGGACTTGCCGTGTTGGGCGAACTTAAAAAGTGACGGCGCCACCGGGAAGGTGGCCTGAGTGGCGGTCATGCCGGTGAGGCGCTGCCCCATCCGAACCGAGGCCGGCAACTCGACGCCCCGCATCTGGTAGAGCTTGGGCTTGAAGTCGAACAGCTCCAGCTGCGAGGGGGCGCCCGACTGGAACAGGTAGATGACGCGCTTGGCCTTGGGCGCGAAGTGGGGCTGGGGAGCCAGCCCGCCCTGGGCCTTCAATTCGTCGCCGAGCAGGGTCGCCAGCACGGCGGCGCCCAGTCCGGCGCTGGAGCGGCTGAAGAAGTGGCGCCGGGTCATCAGCAGTTCGTGCTCCGGGTTGTTTCGTGACACGCCCTTACTCCTTGGTCACTACTTCATCCAGGTTCAGGATCAGGCTCGCGACGCTAGTATAGGCTGCCAGCTCGCCCGAGTCCAGCTTCTGGTCGCCGGGGGACTCGCCCTGGCTGATCAGCTTCCGCGCCGCTTCTGGGTTGGTCCGGTACTGGTCCAGGTAATAGTGGAAGCTGTCGAGCAGGGTCTGGGTCTCCCGCGGACCGGGCAGCCGGGCGGTGGCGCGGCGAAACGCCCAGGCCGCGCGCTCAGCCGGCGCGTTGCCGCCTTCCCGCATCATGCGCTCGGCCAGCACCCGCGCCGCCTCCATGTAGGTCACGTCGTTCATCAGGGTCAGGGCCTGCAAAGGGGTGTTGGTGCGCGACTCCCGCACCGTGCAGGCCTCGCGCCCGGCGGAATCAAACAGCATCAGCGCTGGCGGCGGCACGGCGCGTTTCCAGAAGGTGTAGAGGCTGCGCCGGTAGAGGTTCTCGCCATGGTCCTGACGGTAGTCCTGGCCGCCGGAGAGTTCTCGCCAAAGCCCCGCCGGCTGGTAGGGTTTCACGGAAGGTCCGCCGATCTTGTCGACCAGCAGCCCCGAGATCGCCAGGGCCTGGTCACGGACCGTCTCGGCCGGCAGACGCACCCGGGGGCCGCGGGCCAGCAACCGGTTCTCGGGATCTTTTTGCGCCAGCCCCGGCGACACCCGCGAAGCCTGCCGGTAGGTCGCGCTGGTGACGATGAGTTTCTGGAGCGCCTTGACGTCCCAGCCGCTGCGGAGGAACTCCGTGGCCAGCCAGTCCAGCAGCTCCGGGTGCGACGGCCACTCGCCCTGGGAGCCGAAGTCCTCCACCGTCTTGACCAGGCCGACGCCGAAATACATCAGCCAGAAGCGGTTCACGATGACCCGGGCCGTGAAGGGGTTGGCAGGGTCGACGAGCCAGCGAGCGAAGCCCAAGCGGTTGTTGGCAGCGCCCTTCGGCAGCGGCTGCAAAGCCGCCGGCACGCCGGGCGTCACCTTCTCTCCGGGCCGGTCATAGGCCCCGCGGACCAGCAGGAAAGTGTCGCGCGGCGTCTCCTGCTCCTGCATGACCATGACCGTGGGGATGCTTTCAACAAACCGCTGGCGCTGCCGGCGGGCCTGCTGCAGCTCGCTCCAGGCCTGGCGAAGGTTGCCCGGGGCGCGCTCTTCCAGGAAATACCAGGCCAGCTGGTCGGCGTGGGCGGGGGTTCGTTGCCCGACCGGGAGGGCGGCAATCTCCTGAATGGAGCCCTCCACCGCGGCCACCCCGGCCTCCCGCTCGTTGAGCGCCACGTTGTAGACGTGGGCCTCCTCGATGGAGCCTCGAAAGCGGTTCTCAAGGCCGCCCCCGCCGCCGATCCGCAGCGGCTCCTTGACCGCGAAGTCCTGGTTCAACTCGTCGAGCAGGATCCGCAGTTTCTGAGGGCGGCCGTCCACGTAGATCCGGACGCCATCAGACTCCCGGGAGCCGTCGTAGGTTGCCAGCACGTGGCGCCAGCGGTTGAGATCCAGCGGCGCCTCGGTCTCGACCCGCAAGGCGTCGTCGAGCCACCGCTGGACGAGGTTCAGCTGCACCCGGCCGTCCTTCAGGTAGATGCCATAGCCATCCCCTTCCAGGACCTCGGTGGCTCGGGTGAGGATGGCGCCGGTGGCCGCCGTCGGGTAGATGCGCGCCGCCAGAGTGAATTTGTCGAGGAAGCCGAAGTTGCCCACGTCGCCGGCTTCCACCACCCGTTGGCCGTCCAACTCCTGCCTGACGAAGAAGCGGGCCACCCGACCGGCGGGCGCCGACCAGTAGACCGGCGTGGAGCCGGCCAGAGATTTCTCCCAATCCCGCTGGGCCCGCCGGGCCTCCGGCTCCAGTTCCCGGAACTTCTTCTCCGCTGCCGCCAGAAGCTCGTCGTGCCGCCGCAGCTCGGCCTGCTGGGGCGGCGTCGGCGCCGGGATCAATGGAGCGGAGTTGCCGTACTTGTTGGCCCGGCCCTTCTCGGGTATGTTGTTGAAGTAGGCGAAGAGGCGGTAGTAATCCTTCTGCAGGAAGGGATCGTACTTGTGGTCGTGACACCGGGCGCACCCCAGGGTGGCGCCCAGCCAGACGGTGGCGGTGGTCTCGACCCGGTCGGCCACGTACTCGACGGCGTACTCCTCGGGAATGATGCCGCCCTCCCCGTTGCCGCGGTGATTGCGGTTGAAGCCGGTGGCGATCTTCTGGTCCAGGGTGGCGTTGGGCAGCATGTCCCCGGCAATCTGTTCCAGCGTAAAGAGGTCGAACGGCTGGTTGCGGTTGAAGGCCTCGATCACCCAGTCGCGCCACCGCCACATGAAGCGCTCAGCGTCGGTCTGGTAGCCGTTGGTGTCGGCGTAGCGGGCGGCATCCAGCCATCGCGCCGCCATGCGCTCGCCGTAGCGCGGCGATTCGAGCAGGCCGTCGACCAGCTTTTCATAGGCGTCGGGGGAACGGTCGGCCAGGAAGGCATCCACCTCCGCAGGCTCAGGCGGCAGGCCCGTCAGATCCAGCGCAGCCCGGCGGATCAGCCGCTCCCGGCCGGCTTCCGGCGAGGGCTTCATCCCCTCGCGCTCCAGCCGCTCCAGCACGAAGGGATCGATGGCGTTCCGGGACCAACTCTTGTCCTTCACCTCGGGCAGCACCCGCCTCCGGGGCGGGATGAGGGACCAGTGTTTCTCCCACCTGGCCCCCTGCTCGATCCAGCGTCGAAGCAGGTGGATGTCGCGGTCGCCAAGGCGGTTGTGGCCCGCCCACGCCGGCGGCATCCGCTGGACGGGGTCCTGCGACGTGATCCGCCGGATCATCTCGCTCTTCGCCGGGTCGGCGGCCACCAGGGCGAAGCGTCCGCCCAGGTCGGACTTGGCGACCTCCTCGACGTCAAAGCGCAGCTTCGTTTTTCGGTTGGCCTGGTCCGGCCCGTGGCAGGTATAGCAGCGGTCCGAGAGGAGGGGCCGGATGTCGCGGTTGAACTCGACAGTGGTGGGCGGGTCGGCCGCGGCCGCCGCCATGGTGACCAACCACACGCTGTAGCGCACGCCCCTCATGACGCTTCAGCTACATTATAGTCCTATGAGAGTCGCCTTCGCCCTGCTGTTGTGGTCGGCGCCTGCCTGGACCCAGGCCTCCATCGGGGTGAAAGGCGGCGTGCCGCTGAACGACGCTTTGGAAACCCCTATCCCGACGACCCGGACCCAACGCTTCACCTTGGGGCCCTCGCTCGAGTTCCGCTTTCCTATGGGATTCGGCTTGGAGTTCGATATCCTCTACAAGCGGTTTGAAGCCTCCGGCAGGCGGGGCAGCAGCTGGGAGTTCCCGCTGCTCGGCAAGTACCGGTTCAGCGGCGAGCACCTGCGGCCCTATGTCGAGGCCGGCCCCACGTTTCAACGCCTGGGTGGCTTGCCGGTGCCGCTGCCCTTCACCACCGGCAGTGAGACGCGCAAGGGCCTGGCGATGGGCGCGGGGATCGAGCTGCGCCTGCCGGTCATCCGGGTTTCGGGGGGCCTCCGGTATTCCCACTGGGGCGATACCCCGCTGGTGAGATCGACCAACCTGGTGGACTTTCTGCTGGGCGTATCATTTTGACGGGGCCCGCCAAGGCCTCCACCTGGAACCTGTCTGGCCCCTGGGGCAGCCGGATCCAGCCTTGGGCGGCGTCGAAGTCGCGGTGCTCGACGCCATTCACCCGCACGCGGCGGACCAGGGCCTACTTCGGGTGGGTGTGGCTATACTCTACCGCCTCGGCGGTTCCTTGTAGCGCTGCAATGAACCGCAGAGACGCCGAGGCGCAGAGGATTCCTGCAGGGTTACTTTAGGACGACGATCTTTTCTCCTGTGGCCCCACGGGCCTTCTCACCACTCACCGGCGCGCCCGTTTTGGGCGCGTCCGGTGCAAGGCCTTAGGCCCCTTCCCGGCCCAAGAGGACTTGCGAAGTCTTTCCAAAATCCAGTGCCGCAGTACGACGGTTTCGGTGAGGCCCTTGGATCGCGCGACTTGTTTGAGATGACGAACCTCGGTGGGTTGCAAGTCGATGGTCAGTGAGGCGCCCTTTGCCCTTACAAAGACCGGCTTAGGGACCTCCTCCAGATCGTCCTCAAAGTCCGTCAGATCGTGAGTGTCCCAAAACCTGGCCAACTCTTGAATGGAATCGGTATTGGGTAGCTTTTGATCTTTCATGTTCTCTTCCATCGCTGATACCGTTGTTTCTCCCTGCGAGTCATAGGTCGGGCCGTGACGGGGAAACCTTTGCCATCGGGGAACTGGATGACGACGCAGAAGAGATGCAGTCCGGATGAGGTTTGGCCCAGTACGTAATAGACGGGGTTGGCGCCGCGTGATTTTGCACGCTGAACCAGCGCCGGGCCAAAACAGGCCTCTTCGACTTCTTCGGGTTGGACGCCAATGTGCTTCGATCTGCAGGCCAGATGAACTCATGAATCTGCACTCACCGATTCTACATCTACTCTAGCACCGTGAGGCAGAGGTGGAGCTGTAGACTTCGGTCTTCGGCATGTACTACATCGTAGCGCGCCAGGCCTCCACCTGGAACCTGGCTGGACCCTGGGGCAGCCGGATCAGGCCCTGGGCGGCGTCGAAGTCGCGGTGCTCGACGCCATTCACCCGCACCCGGCGAATCAGGGCCTTCGTCGATTGCGGCAGCGCCAGAACCAGCGTCCGGTAGCGGTCTCGGACCGGCGGGTCGATCCGGACCCGGATCACCTCCGCGGCCGCTTCCACCGAGAACGACATCTCACCGAAATAGGTGGGGGCGCGCTCCACCCGGAGGCGCTCGCCGGGTTCGAGCCAGGCGCTGGGAATGCCGCTCAACAGATGGATATCGCCGGTCTCCTGGTTGTCCTTGAGTTCCTCGAGGATCAGCATGTTGCGCAGCATCAGCAGCGTCTCGGCGTTGGCAGCCGAGTTCGGAAACGACAGCCCGGCGCCGGCGAAGCCGCCGTGGCGCGTGTTGTAGCCGATGAACGGCGAGCCTTCCGAGGCCACCCAGGCGTGACGAGTCATGCCGAAGGCCAGCCGGGCGTAAAAGCCCAGCAGGAACTCCTCCCGGCGGCCGCTGCGCAGTCGGTAGTTGTAATATCCGGCGTTGTAGACGTTGTTGATCCAGCCGTAGGGCTGCTCCGGGCGGTGGCGCGCCCAAGTCGATCCCAACACGAACCCGCCCCGCGCCGCCACGTAATCGGCGATCCACTGCCCCACTTCGTCGGAGGGGTTGAAGAAATTCAGGCGGTACTGCATGTCCGCCCAGTAGTGGTAGTAGGTCCCCTGGAGGCGGCCCGTCCCCAGGTGGTCGTAGGGCTCCGGGCCGTAGTCCGGCGTCTCGCGGAAGTAGAGCGTCTGCAAGTCGACGAACGGCGGCCGACCCGGCATCCGGATGGCGGAGCGCTCCAGCGCCCCCAGGATCGTCCGGCGATACTCGCCGGCCTCCTCCAGGTAGCGCCGGCCGCGTTCCGGGTCGATGCCGGTGCGCATCAGGAACCGCCCGAAGTCGGCCAGAGCCTGACAGCTGGTGATGTTGTGGGCCGGCACATACACGGTCTGGGTGCTGGCCCTCAGGTCCACGCCCGGACGATCCGGCGGCAGCCATCCCCAGTGGAGCGGCCGCCGGCCGCCCTCTTCCCTCATGTTCCCGCGCCGCTCGGCGATGATCTCCTCGGCCACCCGGTAGAGGTCCTCGCGGTGGCGCTCGAAGACGTCAGTCTTCTTCGACAGCCGGTAATTCTCGAACAGGTGCGCCAGCGGCAGACCCCGCCGATTCTGGTACTTGCGGGCGGCCAGCTCCGGCTTCACACTGACCGGCGCCGAATAGGGCAGCAGGCTGTTGGCGTAGCCGGTGTGGCCGTAGAGCGCGAAGGTGTGGGCGCCATGGCCGTTTTCGACCGGATAGTAGCTGTCGTTGTATTGCAGGCCTGCGCCGTAAGTGAAGCGCGGCCCGTCGGCCAGGATAAAGTTCTGGATCAGCAGCGCCCGCCAGACGTTCTGGAGGCGCTCGTCCGGGACCTCGAGGTTCGCGCCGCGAGCCAGCAGGTCGAGCCAAAAGCCGCGCACGCGGCGATGAGCCTCGGTAAAGCCGGCTTCGCTGGCCGGCGGCGACGGCCCGGGCGAATACGGAATCCGGAAGTACACGGCAGCCTTGCCGCCAGGCCCCAGCGGGAACCGAAAGGAGAGCCGCTGCTGCGGCCCGGCCGGCGCAAATGCCTGTACCACTTCGCTGTAGGCAGCCACTACGCGGCCGGCGCGGTCAACCACGGCCTGGCCCGACAGGCGGGTGGGGCCGCCGTCGAGCAGGAGAACTTCGGCGTGAAGCTCGGCGAGGCGAGCGGCCTGGGACAGGTTGGTCATCTCGAATCGGGCGTGGAGAGTCCGGCCTTCGGCGGCAAACACCGTCTGCTGATAGCGCACGCCGCCGTGCGTGTAGCTCGCCGTCACAATGGGCAGGAAGCCCTCCTGGTAGGCGATTCGCGAGTAACGGTTTCCGTCGAGGCCGAACATCTCCGCCTCGGCGCCCACCCGAAATAGCAGGTTGGTGATGTAGGCGGCCGCGGGGCGCAGGTTCGCCGAGACGGCGCCGTTCCACCAGACGACGAACTCTTCGTTCTCGCCGAAGGCGCCGAGCACCGCGCGGTCCAGGATCTTGCCCGGATACGCCGCCGCCAGGGCCTCAAAGGACGGCTCACCGGCCGCCAGGATCCTGCGGGCCAGCGGGTCGTCGAGGCCCTCCCACATGAGCTTTTCCTGCTGGCGCCCCCGGTCCATGGCCTGCTGCTCGGCGGGGGTGAACACCACGCCGCGGGTCCAGCCCTCGGTCAGGGCCAGGAACTTCTGCCGGAGGTCCTCTGGATTCGCGAGCAGCAACCACAGCGCGGCTGCGGTCATGGTTTCAGGGTAGCAGCCGGCCAGCCCGCGAACTCCCCGAGAAACTGCGCCACGGCGTCGGCAGCCGCCGCCAGGAATTGCTCTCCTTTTTCCGTCGTGGCGTGGCTGGGCATGCCCAGCGTGCCCGACTCCGACAGCTCGTGGAAATCGCGAACCATGAAATAGGGCTGCGGCCGCAGCATGTCGAGCACCCGATAGCGATTCGACTCCTGGAAGGTTCCGTCGTCGACGGCTTCATCGAGCTTGACCAGCCCCGGCCGCAGGGCCAGCAGGATGGAGGTCTCCATCTCGCAGGCGTGCCCCATGCCGCCCGGCGGCGAGGTGCGGATCCGCGAAAAGGCCTCCCCAGCCAGCGTCCAGTAAGAGGCCAAGGCTACTTGGAGGTGGGGCAGTTGTCTCTTCAGCTCCGACAGAGCCGCCCGGCAGGGGGCATCGTTGCCCCCGTGACCGTTGAACAGGAAGATCTTGCGCGCCCCCATGGCCTCCATTGACCGGCACAGACCCTGGATCATTTCCATGTAGGGGCCCAGGTTCAGGCTCAAACAGCCGAAATGCGCGTGGTGCGGAGAGTGGCCCAGCCACTGGACCGGCGCCAGCACGATCTGGTCGGGCATCCGGGCCTCCACCCGCCGGGCGATCTCCGAAACGATGATGGCGTCGGTGGCGAGCGGCAGATGAAGACCGTGCTGCTCGGTGGCCCCCAGCGGCGCCACAAACACCCGCCCGGCCAGACCGCGCAGTTGGGTCCACCGCAGCCCTTCGAGTAACATAGGGGGATTATATGCCTCCGCGCCGCATCCGGTTGACCTTCCTGCCAGGCGGCGAGACCGTCGCCGCCGAGATGCTCGACGACGAGGCCCCCGACACCTGCCGCCTGGTGTGGGACCTGCTGCCCGTCGAGCAGAAGGTCATTCACGGGATGTACTCGGGCGCGGAGGTTTTTGCGCTGCTCGAGAACCCGCTGCCGGCGGCGGCGGAGAACCAGGTGCAGCTCCCGCTTCCCGGAGAGATCCTGTATTTCTACGATCCAGGGAGGGGGGCCACGGGCGGCCGTAAAGCCGCCGCCGAGATCTGCATCGTCTACGGGCGGGGAGTGACGCTGCGGGCCCACGAGGGCGTCCCGACCTACGCCAACCTCTTCGCGCGGCTCCCGGGGGACTGGAAGTACGACTGGGTGGCGTTCGCCCAGGCCTGCCGCCGCGCCCGGTGGGAAGGACCTCAGCGGCTGCGGATCGAGCGGCTGTAGCGGCGGACCTTTTCCTCGTCCAGCTCCACGCCCAGACCGGGCCGCTCCGGCGCCCGCGCCTGACCGCCGCCGATCTCGAGCGGCTCCGCCAGAATGTCCTCTTCGTAAAACATCGGTCCGATGATGTCGCAGGGGAACTCCTCGGCGCCGATGCCGGGCGTGGCCATAGCCAGGTGAATCATGGCGGCGCTGGCGACCCCCAGCTCGAGGTTGCTTCCCACCGTGCATGTCAGCCCGGCAGTCTCGGCCACGGCGGCAATCCGCCGCGCCGGCCCGATCCCGCCGCTCTTGCCCACGTAAATCGAGAACACATCGGCGGCGCCGGCCCGCGCCAGCGCCAGGGCATCGTGCGCCGTCCAGACACTTTCGTCGGCCATCACCGGGATGTTCACTTGCCGCCGCACTTCCGCCATCCGCTGGGGGTCGGGCGGCGCCACCGGCTGCTCGACGAAGCAGATGTCGTATTCCTGCAACCGGCGCACCATCTCGACGGCCGCCCGCGGCGACCAGCCGCCGTTGGCGTCCACGCCCAGGCGCACGGCCGGCCCCACGGCCTCCCGCACCGCTCGCACCCGCGCCACGTCCTCGTCCGGGTCCAGCCCCACTTTGACTTTCATGGCGCGAAAACCCTCCCCGCAGGCCCATCGGGCGATCTCAGCGGCGCGCTCCGGCTCCACCCCCGAGATCGACCACTTGGTGGGTACCGATTCCCGCACCGGCCCCCCCAACAACCGATAGAGCGGCATTCCGGCGGCCTTGCCCAGCAGGTCCCACAGAGCCATCTCGATCCCCGCCCTGGTAAAAGGATTCGCCGCCAGGGCCCGGCCAAGTCTCGCCGTGAGCCGTTCGACGGCGGTGGGATCTTCGCCCGCCACTTGCGGCTGGAGCTGGGTCTCGATGAAGTGCGCGGCGGTGAACTGGTCCTCTCCGCTCCAGCGCGGCGTCGCCGACACTTCCCCCAGTCCTACCAGGCCTTCGTCGGTGTGAACCTTCACCAGCAGGAACGGCGAGGCGGTGTGGGCGCCGCGGCTCGAGCGGATGGCCAGCGCGGGCTTGATGGGGACCTCAACCGGGATGGTCTCGATCCTCGTGATCCTCACCGCGCACCCTGGCCCACCTGGCAGGCCTCGTAGCCCAAGTACTTGGCAGCGATCCGCTGGCCTCAGAGCGCCACGCTGCCCTTGACCCTGAAGAGTACCACGGCAACGCGAGATCGAATCGTGGTCCTGGCCCGTCTGAGCCAGAAAAAGCCCCATGCAGCCCGAGGGCGGGATTTGCCATGCTGTTTCCTTGATCCACTGAGATGACCGGAGCAACGTCTCAGCACCAGAGCCGGGCTGGTAAGGAAACGACCCTCTGCGTTGGGCCGCAGCGACCTAACACAGGGCTAACCCGGTGTGCATTGCAAGTGAAGATGTTCGGGCCTAACCCGGTTGCCTTCTCGGTAGGCCGGGTGTATTATTCGGGCCATGGGCCCCCTTAACTTCTTCCATCCTGTCTTGCGCCCCTGGAACAAGGGCTGATCATCCGTAGCTTTGTTGCGCGCGGCCTTGAGATCTGGGGCGTAGTGGTCCTGCTCGCTGGCGTCTACATGTTGGTCGAGATACTTCGTACCTCGCTCCGGCTGCAAAGCACCGAGGCCACCATGGGCGGTTTGATTTTGTTCGCTGACGATGCGCCGAGCCCCGCCCGCGTCAACTTCGCAGATTCCAAGATCGGCGCGGCCACGGCTGTCGCGAGCTATCCTCCCAATGGTTACCGAGGTAACGGGTTGCCCAGGTGGCGGTCGAGCCAGGCTAGGGTGCGCTCCATGGTGTCGACCTGGTGGGCCGGCTCGGTGAAGCCGTGCCCTTCGCGCGGGTAGCGGACCAGCTGGGCCTCCACCCCCAGGCGGCGCAGGGCCACGTACATCTGTTCGGCATCGCTGATGTCGACGTCGTGGTCGCGCTCCCCGTGCAGGAACAGCGTGGGCGTGCGGGCCTTGCGGACGTGTTTCAGCGGCGAGCGCTCCCAGAGCCGCTCGTAATTGTCGCCCTCCCACGGAAAACCGTTGAACTCGGCGTGGACCAGGTCGTGGTAGAGCGAGGTGGCGTAGAAGCTGATCAGGTTGCTCAAGCTGGCGGTGGCCACGGCGGCGCGGAAGCGCGGCGTCTGGGTGATGATCCAGTTGGTCATGTAGCCGCCGTAGCTGCTGCCGATGACGCCGAGCCGGTCCCGATCGAGCCAGGCGAAGCGGCCCAGGGCATGGTCGACGCCGGCCATCAGGTCCTTGTAGTCGCCTCCTCCCCAGTCGTTAACGCAGCCGTCGCTGAACTTCTGCCCGTAGCCGCTCGATCCGCGAGGGTTCAGGTAGAGCACCGCGTAGCCGCGGGCCGCCAGAACCTGGTGTCGCAGGTTCCGCCCCAAGGAGTAGCCGAACATGCCGTGCGGCCCGCCGTGGACACTGAGCACCAATGGGTACTTTTTTCCCAGACTGGCGGTCCACGGGCGGTAGCAGCCACCCCTCGATTCGGGCGCCGCCGAAGCTCGGGTACTCCAGTCGGATCGGCTCGGCCAGACGCACCTCCGTCAGCGCGCGGTTGTTGTCGGTGAGGGGCTGGTCCGCGGCGTGGATCTCCGCCAGCCGGCGGTCATCTCCCATCAGGTAAACCAGCTTGCTGCTGGCGGCAAAGGCCGACACGGTGGCGTCCTTCTCGAAGACCGGCCGCGCAGCGCCGCCTTCGAGCGCCACGTTGTAGATCAGCGTTCGACCTCGATCGCCCGCCAGGAAGAATACCGACCGGCTGTCGGGCGCCCAACGTGGAGAGCTGGAGCGGCGGTCGAGCGCGTGGTTCAGCTCGCGGGGCGCGCCGCCCGCAGCTGGCGCCACCCAAACGTGGGCGTCCTCGGCCACGCTGTCGATGGTGGTGATGGCTCGGGTGGTGGCGGTGTAGGCGATCCAGCGACCGTCGGGCGAAAACACCGGGGCGTACTCGCAGCCGGGGGTGTCGGTGAGCCGGGCGATGGATCCCGAATCGACCTCCACGGTGAAAAGGTCGTAGTTGTGGGCGGCGTCGGGGTCGGGCCGGCGGTTCGAAACAAACCCAATCCGGCGGCCGGACCAGCTGATGGAGTGCTCGTGGTAGTCGCCGCGAGTCAGCGGATGCGGCTTTCCGCCGGAAGCATCGACGGTCCAGATGTGCTCGCGCCGGTCGTCGCTGAAATCGGTGCGGCCCTTGAACTGGATCCGCGTGATGACGCGCGGATCGGTCCGGGGCGCCGGCGTCTCCGGGTCCGCCCCCACGAAGGCCAGCCGGACCGAGTCCGGCGACCACTCCAGGCCCGACCCCCGCCCCGGCAGCCAGAAGTTGCTGTGGACGATGTCGGTGACGGGCGTCAGCTTCCCGCTCAAAACCTCCGCCACCCACAGGCTTGCCCCCTTGCGGTCGCTCAGGAAGGCGATCCGGGTTCCGTCGGGCGACCATCGCAGCGAGGAATCGCGAAACTTGCCCTCCGTGAGCGCCCTCGACCGGCCGGACTCGATGTCGAATACCAGGATGTTGCCCTCCCCCGCCACGGCCGCGACCGCCCGGCCGTCGGGAGAGAGGGCGATTTCGGACAGCTCGCGGAAGGCGTTGACATCGGCTGGGGTGAGCAGCCGGGCAGCCGGCGCGGCGCCGGCGGCGAGCAGGATCCAGGCAAGACTGCGGCGCATCGGTATGAGGACCATGATATACCAGGTCGTTGTTGCCGGAGTTCAACGCCGCAGGCGACCTACCCGAAGGCCTCCATCGGGCGGACCAGAAGGAGGTTCTGGCGCGGTTTGCCGCCGGATCACCCCGCCGAAAATGGCTTGGCAGCCGGCTCCTGGAGCTCTTGAGGGAGGCGGAATCGACGGGCATGTTACAGCGTGTATTCATCTGGGGCAGTTTCGTGACCGCCAAACCATCGCCGCGGGACCTCGACATACTTCTGATCATGGCGGACGATTTCAGCGTGGAGCAGCTTCCCCCTGAGTCCCGCGTCGTGTTTCATCATCTCAGCGCCGGGATAGCGTTTGAGGCCGATGTGTTCTGGTCGAGGGCCTCGATTGGTGAGGAGGCGCTGCATCTATGGTTGGAGACCTATCAAATGACCCGCGACCTCAGAAGACGTGGTATTATCGAATTGGTTCTATGATCCGGACCGACACAGAACTCGCCGCCGCGCGACAGGCGGCGCTGAATCTGGAGAGAGTTCTGCTGGAAGCGCGTAAAGTCCATCCGCCAGACGACTATCGTCAGATGTCAGCGCCGATCTTGCTGGAGCTGCAGGGGCGCGAGCACGAGATCCTGGAGTACCTGAGCAAGCCGGGAGCGGAGGTTACGGCCGGCTAAACAGGGCATCATAAGTAATCGCGCATCCGCTCCGTTGAAGACGCGGCGCAAACCATTGATTCTACTGGAGCGGCCCGGCGCGTCTTCATCACCTTTGGTTGGCCGCAGGCCCATGGGGACTCCCTGACGGTCGCGGCTCGGAATCGGTGCCGTACCGAGCCACGCGCGTAAGCAAGCGGTTGTGCCGCAAACAGTAATGACTACCGCAGCTCCCGGATCCGCATATTGCGAAACTCCACGCGGGTGCCGTGGCCCAGGAAACCAATGCGGCCGGTGGTGCGCGCCAGGCCCGGATGGTTCTTCAGCACCTCGGGATCTTTCACGGTGTCCAGATCGGCGTCGACAATGACGGTTCCGTTCAGCTTCACCGTGATGCGGCGGCCGTTGGCGGTGATTTCTTCGTCGTTCCATTCCTCCGCTTTCTTCAGGAACCCGGGCCGCGCCGGGATCACGTCGTAGATGGAGCCGTGATACTGGGCGGGCTTGATCCGGCCCTGGTATTTTTCAGCGGTGTCATCGAGGACCTGGATCTCCATACCCTCGTAGGCCGCCCGGGCGGAGAGGGGCGAACGGATGCCGACCCCGTTGTTGCCGCCCTCTTCGAACCGGAACTCGAAGCGCAGAATGAAATTGGCGTAGTCCCGGCCGGTGAAGATGTTGCCGCCGCCGTCGGCGGGGCACACCAGCATGCCGTTTTCGGCCTGATAGCCGGAGCCGCGCTTGGCCACCTCGACCCAGCCGTTCAGGGTCTTGCCGTCGAACAGGGGAACAAAGCCGGGCTCGGCGTCGGGAGCCGCCAGCAGCAGAGCGAAAGCCAGAGTCAGGGCCGTCATCATGGCCTCATTGTCGCAGTTTCCACCCGATCTGGCGCAGCATGCCTTCCAGCACCTGGGCGTCGGCGGCGGAGAGATTCAGACGCCCCGCCAGGCGGCGGATCTTGAGCAAATGAGAGCGCCGGGTCCGGGGGTTGAGGTAGCCGCTCGAATCGAGCGCCGCCACCAGGCGCTCGACGATCCGGTCGAGCTGTTCAGCGGGGGCGGGGACAGGGGCCTTGCGGGTGGCGGCCCTGGGGGACTGTCGCGCCAGCTCGTAACAGCACAACGCCACCGCCTGGCCCAGGTTCATCGAAGGACAGCGGGGGTCTGTCGGTATCCGGAGGATCGAATGGCAGTGGCTGAGATGCTCATTGGAAAGCCCGAATTTTTCCGAACCGAACAGCAGCGCCGCCCGCTCGTGGGCCAGGTGCGCCCGCAGCAGCCGGGCGGCCTCCGGAAGCGGCCGCCTGGGATGGCGGAAGACGCGGCCCTCTGGCGAGGAGGTTCCCACCACCAGGGTTGCGGCGGCCACGGCCTCCCCCAGAGTGGGAAACACCTGGGCGGCCCGGAGCACCGAGGCCGCTCCGGGGGCCGAACGGGCCTCCCGGAACGCCACCTCGTACGGCGCTGCCAAGGCCAGCCTCGCGAAGCCGAAGTTCAGCATGGCCCGGGCCGCCGCCCCGATGTTGAGCGGGTTGCGGGACTCCACCAACACCACCGTGAGGTTATCTTTCCAGTTCGGGCCGGCCATCCGGCGCTCATGCTAGCATGTGAGACCAATGCCCGAACGAGTGGTCATAACCGGCATCGGCGCAGTCAGCCCCAACGGGGTGGGCCGCGAAGCCTTCTGGGCGGCGACTCAGGCAGGCCAGAGCGGCGTCAAGCGCATCAGCCTGTTCAACGCCGCCGAGCTGGCCGTACAGGTGGCCGGCGAGGTTTCCGGTTTTGACCCCGACCAGTTCGTGTCGCCCAAGGACCGGCCCCACGTCTCGCGGGTGGTGCCGCTGGCCCGGGCTGCCGCCACCGAAGCCCTGGCCGACGCCGGCATTGAAACCCGGCGCCTCCAGCGCGAGCAGCTCCGCAACATCGGTGTGTTGGTCGGCTCCGGCGGGGGCGCCCAGGACTTTACCGAGGAGCAATACCGGCTCTACTACACCGGCCGGCACAAGCAGGTCAGCGTCTACACCATCCCCTCCTCCACCATCGGGACCCTGGCCAGCGAGATCTCGATGCACTTCGGTCTCCGCGGCCCCAGCCACGTAATCTCGACCGGCTGCACTTCGTCGAGCGACGCTCTGGGCTACGCCTTCCGCCAGATCCGCTTTGGCTGCGCCAGCCAGGTTCTGGTTGGGGGCGCCGACGCCCCCATCGCCTACCTGATCGTGCGCGGCTTCATGCTGATGCGCATCATGACCCAGCGGTGGAACCACGCGCCGGAGCGGGCCTCCCGGCCCTTTTCCCGGGACCGCGACGGCTTCGTCATCGGCGAGGGGGCCTGGTTCCTCTTCCTGGAGTCGCTCGCCAGCGCCCGGGCCCGCGGCGCCCGCATCTACGGCGAGATTGCCGGGTACGGCTCCACCTGCGAGGCCTACCACCGGGTGCGGCTCGAAGAATGCGGCGAGGAGCCGGCCCGCGCCATGTCGCTGGCCATCCAGGAGGCCGGCATTCACCCGGAGCAAATCGGCTACGTCAACCTGCACGGCACCGCCACCGAGCTGAATGATCGCATCGAGACCCGCGCAGTGCGGCTGTGCTTCGACGGGCACGCCAACCGGCTGGCCACCTCGGCCCTGAAGTCGCTGATCGGTCATCCGCAAGGGGCCTGCGGGGCGGCGGGGACGGCCGCGACCCTGCTGGCCATGCGGGATGGCGTCCTGCCGCCCACCATCAACCTGGAAGTCCCGGATCCGGAGTGTGACCTGGACTACGTTCCCGACCCCGGACGCCGCGCCGACATCGAATGCGCGGTCGTGAACTGTATCGGCTTCGGGAGCAAGAACTCGGCGCTGGTCCTCAAAAGGGTCGAGTGACCCGCCCTCACATACCGGAGCTGCTGGATGCGGCCGGCGCGCCACCTCAGGAGGTTGCCCGGGCCCTGGCCGGTCTGCGCCGCTACAACCGCTGGCTGGGCGGCAGACGGGTACTGGTGGGGATGGTGGAGCGCGAGGTTCGACGCTTGGGCCTGGCGGCGTTTTCACTGCTCGACGTGGGGGCCGGGTCGGGGGATCTGCCAGCCGCCGCGGCGCGCCGGTTCCCGTCGGCGCGGCTGGTGGTGTCCGATCTCAAGCCCCACCACCTGGTGCGGAACGGATTGCCTTGCCTGGCCGCGGCGGCCGAAGCGCTGCCCTTCCGCGGCCGCTCCTTTGATTTCGTCGCGGCGTCGCTGCTGCTGCACCAGTTTCGTGATCCCGAGGTAGTGCGGCTGCTCGAAGCCTTCGGCCGGCTGGCCCGCCGGGCTGTGCTGGTGAGCGAGCTGGAGCGCCACTGGTTCCCGCTGTGGTTCGTGCGGTTGACGGCTCCGGCATTGGCTCCGAGCCCGCTGGCCCGCCACGACGGGGCGGCCTCGGTCCGACAGGCCTTCCGCCCCGGAGAGCTGAAAGAGCTGGCATGCCGGGCCGGCTTCGCTCGAGTCGAAGTTCGCCGCCACCGGCCATGGTTCCGGCTCTCCCTCGTCGCCAGCCATGAATGATACCTTCACGGTGGTGGGCGGCGGGCCCGCCGGGTCGGCCGCGGCCGTGGCCCTGGCCATGGCCGGCGCCCGGCCGCTGATCTATGAGCAGTCGCCGTTTCCTCGCCACAAAGTTTGCGGGGAGTTCTTCACCCCGGAGATCCTGCCGGCCCTGGATCGGCTGGGCATGGCGGCTGAGTTCCTGGAGCGCCGGCCGGCCCCTATTGCCCATGCGGAACTGCATTTCTCGCGCCGCTCGAGGCGTTTTCGGCTGCCGCAGCCGGGATTTGGGCTGAGCCGTTGGGCGTTTGATGAGATGCTGCTCGGGGCAGCTTTTCGGCGAGGCGCTCAACTGCGCCGGGAGCGAATCTCACAGCCAGGGCCGCGTGCCATCTGGGCCGCCGGGCGCCTGGCGAAGCAGCCGCGCGGCCAGCGCTTGTTTGGCTTCAAGACTCACTTCGCGGGCCCGGCCGGCGATGCCGTGGAGTTGTATTTCTTCCCCGGCGGATACTGTGGGATCTGCCCCATCGAGGATGGCCGGATCAACGTGTGCGGCCTGGCGACGGAACCACTGCTCCGCACCCACCGCTTCGGTATCGAAAGCCTGATGGCGGCCCACCAGCGTCTGGCAGCCCGCCTGGCGCCGCTCGAACCGCGGGGGCCCTGGCAGCTCACAGGTCCGCTGCGCTTTGGCCCGACCGCCGGGGTTCCGCCAGACTGCTATGCCGCCGGCGACGCCGCCTGCTTCGTGGACCCCTTCACGGGCAGCGGGCTGCTGGCGGCCGTCCAGACCGGCGTTTGGGCTGCGGAAGCCTTGCTGAGCGCCACGCCGGTCGAGGGTCACCAGCGTCGGTGCGAGAGGTTTCAGCAGAGGCAACTGGGGGCCACCACCATCCTCCGCGGGTTGCTCGACGCCGGCTGGGCCGAGCCGCTGGCCGCCTTCTTGCCGGGCGCCTGGGTGTTCGGCTGGACGCGCCCCGGCTAGGTTTGACGAGCATCAGTATGGTTCACCGCCACCGCGGCAGCGACACGTTGGTCCGGTAGTTGGACTCGTTGTAGTGCGGGTTCCGGAGGGGCGCGTAAATGCGCCTCCCGGTGAAGGGGCGGTCCTGGGTGTAGATCCAGATCCGCTCCTGGTCCCACAGGATCACCTCGTCGCGGGGGTCGCCGGTAACGTCGGCGACGTAGGCGGCCAGGTCCGGGTGGCCGTCCTCCGGAAACATCACCACCCGGCGCAGGTGACCGTCGAGCATGCCGCCCTCGCGAGGGTTGCCGGAGAGCAGCGCAAACTCCTGGCCGTCGCCGCGCCAGTTCACCGGCAGCATGGGGGCGCCGGTGTGAATCGGCTCCGCCTGGGCCAGGATCTGGCCCTGGTGGTCGAGCAGGGTGACGATGCCGGGGTTGCGCCAGAAATTGATGGTGATGTACTGGAGGCCCTCAAGGTCGGGCCGGAACTTTCCCACGCTGGGGCTCTGGGCGTGGCCGATGCGAAGGTGCTTGAGGAGGTTGCCGCGGCGGTCAAAGATCAGGAAACCCTCGTCGCTGCCGCTGGCGTAGACGCGCGGCTCGGCGGTGGGGTCGCCGCTGAGGTTGCCCATCAGGATGCCGTCGGCGTGGTCCTGGATCTCGGCGTCGCGGCTCCACAGGCGGCGGCCGGTCGCATCCCACAGGGAGTAGCCCAGCAGGATCTCCTGGCGGCCGTCGCCGTCGGCGTCGACCGGATATGGATAATGCCCGGTCTGCCCTTCGCCCTGCCACAGCGGCCTCAGATCCTGGTCGAAGAGCCAGAACCAGCGGTAGCGGTCCTTCACCAGGATCTGGTTGCGGTTGACGAAGGCCAGCGAGTCGCCGTTGTTGTGTTCGTAGGGCCGCTCCTTGTTGTCGCCGGCGGCCCGGGGCATGGGGGCGGAGTGCCGCAGCCGGCCGGTGCGGCCGTCGAGAACCTGGAGCCGGAAATCCCGCACCAGGACGACCTCGGCGCGCCCGTCGCCGTCCAGGTCGTGGATCTGGAAGGGGGTGTCGTTGGTAAGCAGGCCGTTGCGCGGATCGGGGCGGCCCGACTGCCACAGGATCTTCCCATCCAGGGTCACCGCCGTCAGGCAGCTGATGTGATCGAAGGCGTCGCCGCGCACCCGGGGGATATTCTGGGCCAGGAGCATGTCGAGCGAGCCGTCGCCGTCCAGGTCGCCGAAGCGGGCGTTGCGGCCGGCCCCGAAGCGGGGGGTGTCGAACTTCTTCCAGAGCTTGGGCAGCGGGTTGCCGGCACGCAACTGGGCCAGCTCGGCCTCGCGGGTCCGCACTCGCTCCGCGGTCCGGCCGGCGGCGGCGTCGGGGGCCGCGACCCGGAAGTCCTGGAAACGGGCCGGAATGTTGGCCGTCACTCCGGCCTTGCCCTTCAGCAGCTCGCCGTCGGAGGCCTCCAGGAGGAGCTGCCCGTCGATCCAGGCCCGGATGCGCGGGCCGTCGTTCTCGACCTTCAGTGAGTAGTACCGCTGGGTGTCATAGGGAAACGGCGCCGCCGCCAGCTCTCTCCAGTCCCCGACCCGGAAGGCCTTGTCGAGAGGCAGGCGCACCGCCAGGCGGGCCTGCTTCCCGCCGCTCAGGGCGAACAGGTAGTAGTGCCGGTTGGTGCGGTAGCGGAAGACCACGCCGGCCATGTCGGCGAACGACAGGGGCCGGATCTTGACCTCCACCGCATAGTCGCTCCACTCTGGGTCGCCGGTGAGGAAGATGGGGTTCATCTGGCGGGCCAGGGCGTTGACGGTGTGCTGCTCCAGGTAGGGGACGCCGTCCTCGTCGCCCGCCACCCAGGCGTCCAGGTGGCAGATGGCGTTGGCCCACGGCCCCAGGGGCACGCCGCGGTGGGGCAGGTAGTGATATTCCTGGATGGCGGCGTTGAGCTGGCCGACCGGGGAGGTCAGCCAGCCGGGCGCGAAACGGGAGAAGTCGTCGCGGAACAGCTCGGCGCTCCGGGCGGACAGGGCGGCGAGCAGGCCTGCGAGGATCGGCAGATACGCTCGCATCGTTGAGAGTCTACCACGATGGGCCAGTCGCGTACTGCTACGCTCGGAGGCGGAGCCGGCGCCTGTGTCATCCCGAGCGGGCACCGCCGCCTCCGGTATACTCGACTCCGAGACCTCCATGCCACGCTTGCTCCTCTGCTTTGCCGCACCGCTGCTGGCCGGCGCCGCCGGCGCCGAATGGCGCTACTGGGCCGGTGACCAGGGCGCCACCCGCTACTCGCCGCTCTCCCAGATCAACCGCTCCAATGTCGCCAGGGTCAAGCCCGCCTGGAAGTATTACTCGGGCGACAAAGGGGACCGCGGCCGGACCACCATCGAATGCACCCCCATCATCATCGGCGGCGTGATGTACCTGACCTCCCCCATGCTGAAGGCCATGGCGGTGGAGGCCGCCACCGGAAAGGAAATCTGGCGCTTCGATCCGTTCCAAGGCGCCCCGGAAGGGGCCCGGGGCGTGAATCGCGGCCTCGCCTATTGGGAAGACGCAAAGAAGACGGGGGCCCGCATTCTGTATGCCGCCGGCAAGCGTCTGTACGCCCTGGACGCCCGCACCGGCAAACCGATTCCCACTTTTGGCGCGGACGGCAGCGTAGACCTGACCAAGGAAATGGACGCCGAGGCCCTGGGCGATCTGGGGGCGCCGAGCTCTCCCGGAGCCGTCTACCGGGACCTGATCGTGCTGGGCTCGCGCAACGGCGAGGGCCCCCGGCGGGCGTCGCCGGGACATATTCGGGCTTACAACGCGCGCACCGGCAAGCGGGAATGGATCTTCCACACCATCCCGCACCCCGGGGAGTTCGGTCATGAGACCTGGGAAGGCGACTCCTGGCGGACGGCGGGCAGCGCCAATGACTGGGGCGGTTTCAGCGTCGATGAAAAGCGAGGCCTGGTCTTCGCGGCAACCGGATCAGCGACATTTGATTTCTATGGAGGCCAGCGGCTGGGGCAAAACCTGTTCGCCAACTCCGTGATCGCGCTGGATGCCGCCACCGGCAAGCGCCGCTGGCACTATCAGACCGTGCATCACGACCTCTGGGACTTCGATCTGCCGGCCGCTCCGATTCTGGCGCGAGCGCGCGGCCAGGACGCGGTTGTCCAGATCACCAAGCAGGGATTCACATTCGTGTTCGACCGCGAAACCGGGCAGCCGCTGTTCCCGGTGGAGGAGCGGCCCATGCCGGCCTCCGACATCTCCGGTGAGAAGGCCTGGCCGACGCAACCCTTTCCGCTGAAGCCGCCGCCCTTTGCCTCCCAGCAGTTTGAGCCGACCAATCTCTCGCCCCAAGCGCGCCAGTACATAACCAAGCTGGTTGCCGACATGCGCTTCGGAGCCCTGTATACGCCGCCCAGCCGTCAGGGCACCATCGTCACTCCGGGGACGCTGGGGGGCGGTCTGTGGGGAGGCGGCTCCTTTGATCCCCGTTCGGGCCGGCTTTTTGTCAGCTCCCAGAATCTGCCCTCCATCATGAAGATCGTGGACGCGCCCAAGGAGGCTCCGTATCCGTACAGCCACGCCGGCTACACCAAGCTGCGGGACGCCGACGGTTACCCGGGAGTGAAACCGCCCTGGGGCCAGTTGACAGCCATCGACCTCCAGGAGGGCGCCCTGGCCTGGCAGGTCCCGCTGGGAGAGCATCCGGAACTGACGGCGCGCGGCGTGCCGAAGACCGGAACGGAACTCTATGGCGGCTCCATCGTTACCGCCGGGGGAGTCCTCTTCATGGCGGGATCCAAGGACTCCAAGTTCCGCGCCATCCACCCCGGCACCGGCGAAACGCTGTGGGAAACGGAGCTGGAGTACGGCGGCTTCGCGACGCCGGCGACCTACTCGGTGAACGGGAAACAGTATGTCGTCATCGCCGCCGGCGGGGGCGGAAAACTCGGCGCCCCGTCGGGGGACCTCTACGTGGCTTTTGCGCTGCCGTAAGTAACACCCCGGATTGCCACAGCTATCAGTCTTCCCGAAAGTAAGGACATCGCTCATGGCATCCCATGGGCTTGGGCTCTCGCTCCAGCCTCAGCCGAATAGCACCTACTTATGGGAAGACTGATAATAGCCAAACTGGAAGTGCATTCCCCGGTCGTCTGATGGTTAGGACAGCGGCCTTTGGAGCCGTGAATCGGGGCTCGAATCCATGCCGGGGAGCCACTACTTTTGGCTACCAACTTGCTTATCGCGTTTCTGTTGACAGCACCTCTTCCGGCCTGACTCCGTATCCCAAACTATCCCAAACATTCCGCGAGTTTTTGTTGCGGCGCCATTCTCCGATTGGAAACCTGGTTTCGCGGGGTGGCGCGATCACCCCCCGGGGTTGAGGCCGCGCACCAAACGGCCAACCCCGAACGTGGATTCGGCCTGGTAGTCAATGCCCATCCCGCTTGCACACAGGTGTCGGATATACAATAATGTGATATGAAGGTGAGATTCACATGGGACCGTGCCAAAGCCGAAAGGAATCAGCGGGTCCATGGAGTTTCGTTCGAGACAGCGGCGGAGGTCTTCGACGACCCGAATCACGTGGTGGGCCATAACTACTTCATCGAGAGCGCGGGAGAGCAGCGTTATCAGGTCATCGGGATGACCCGAAAGCTGGTCCTGCTCCTCGTGGTGTTCGTCGACCGCCAAGGAGATATCGATTTCATCCACCTAATCTCGGCACGAAAGGCAGTTGACTATGAAGAAAGCATCTACAACGATCAGTTCCATTAAGCGGTTGAAGATCAGCGAGAAAACAAGGCAAGCTTACGGGAAGCGAGATCGTGCGCTCGACCGTGACCCGGATGCGCCCCAGTTGCCTCCCGATTATTGGGCCAACGCGGTGATTGGCAAGTACTATCGCCCCCTCAAAACCCAGATTTCGGTGCGAATCGATAATGAGGTCTTGGATTGGCTCAAATCGAAGGGCCACGGCCACCTGAGCCGAATCAACGAAATCCTCCGTGAGCGCATGACTCGGGAGCGATAGCGGAACAGCCGGAGGCATGTGGTTCGGGCTCACGGCGCGGAGAGTTCGTTGGGAACCACGGTTCTTGGGGAGCCACCGTCTGGGCCCCCAGGAACCCGACGTTCAAACCCCGTTAACGAAGCGGGCTGGTGTCAGCGACTACGAGACGCATCAAAAACCCAGGCGCTGCAGGCCCTCACGCTCGCGCTCCAGGTCTTCCAACGTGTATTCCTCGAATACCTCGTGTCTCTTCAGGAATTCGTCGATCTGGTCGCCGGTTTCGAATCCGAGGAGCCGCCGCAGATCGGGCTTGGTGAGACGGCCTCGCTTGTACTCCTCGGCGGCCAGCGCTTCCAACGCCCGCCGCGGCAGGTCGCCACCAGCCCCCATCCGGCTGGCGAGATCGTCAGGAATCTTCACGGTCACGTCCATGCCTCTACACTAACCTGTGGCGCTACCGCCGTCAACCAACCTGCCGAGCTGGACAGCCCCCCTCCGGGGGACGTCTACGTGGCTATTGCGCTGCCGTAACACCCCTTGACGTCTGGGCCGCCGCGGTGCTAGCCTAGTAGATGCTATGTTAGCAGACCCTAGGTTAGTGTTCGCTATCCCCGGCAACGGCGCCCCCCGGCGGGGCCGCATGACCAGTCCGGAGCGCCGCGCCGCCATCGTGGAGGCCGCCACCCGGCTCTTCTCCGAGCGCGGCTTTCGCGGCACCACCACGCGGGATCTGGCCGCCGCCGTGGGCGTCAGCGAACCCGTGCTCTACGAGCACTTCCAGTCCAAGCGCCATCTCTACCGCGCCATCATCGAGGCCCGGTCGCAGGAAGGGATGGAGCGCGCCGCGGCCTTGCTCGCTGGCCCGGCCGGCCGCTCCCGCGACCGGGAGTTCTTCACCACCCTGGCCGGACTTCTGATGGACCGTTACGCCAGCCAGCCCGGCTATATCCGGCTGCTGCTGTTCCTGGCGCTCGAAGGCGATGAGTTGTCCCAGCTCTACTACCGGCGCCAGATCCTGGCAGTCCACCGCCTGGTGGCTGACTACCTGCGCAAGCGGGTCGAGGAGGGCGCTTTCCGCCGCGTGGATCCGGCGCTGGCGGCGCGGGCCTTCCTGGCCATGATCGTCCACCACACCATGCTGGGGTTGTTCTTCCGCGACCGCTTTGTCAAGGGCAGCCGGGCGCAGGTGATCCAGGGCCTGGTCGGCATCTTCCTCCAGGGGGTGCGGGCATGAGGGGCGCCGGCCTGGTTGTGGCCCTCTTCGCCGCCGGCTGCTCGCGCCAGGCCCAGCAGCAGCCCGTGGAGGCTGCCGCCAGAAAGGCCGACGCCATCGCCGTGAAGGTCGCCCGGGCCGAACTGCGCCGCGTCGAGCGCTCCCTCAACGTCACCGGGTCGCTGGCGGCGGACGAAACCGTGAATGTGAGCTCCGAGGCGCCCGGCCGAATCGCCGAGGTTCGGGTGGACTTCGGCCACCAGGTCCGGAAGGGCGACGTCATCATCGAGATCGACAAGCAGGAGTACCTGTTGCAGCTGGAGCGCAGTCGCGCCGCACTGGCCCAGGCCCTGGCGCGCGTGGGCTTGGATCCCGGCCAGGAAGAGATGACGCCCGACTCCACGCCGGCCATCCGCCAGGCCCAGGCCCAGCTCGAGGACGCCCGCTTCAAGCGCGACAGCTCCACCCGGCTCTACAAGAGCGGCGACATTTCCCAAGAGCGTCACAACGAGCTGGAGAAGACTTTCCGCGCCCGCCAGGCGGCGTTCGACGCCGCCCGGGACGAGCTGCGCACCCAACTGGCCGCCATCCGGGCCATGCGGGCCGAGCTCCGACTGGTTGAGAAGCGGCTGAACGACGCCACCGTGCGGGCCCCCTTCGACGCCGCCGTCAGCGCCCGGCTGGTTTCGCCCGGCCAGTACGTCAAGGACAACGCCCCGCTGGTGACGCTGGTCAAGACCCATCCGCTGCGGCTGCGGGTGGAGGTGCCGGAGTCCGCGGCCGGGGAGGTCCGGATCGGGACCCAGCTGAGCTTCACCTCCGAGGGGGTTCCCGGGGCCGAGTTTCGCGCCGTGGTGCGGGAGCTGAACCCCTCCGTCGATCCCCGCTCGCGCTCCCTGACCGTGGAGGCCCGCCCGGTGGCCCTCGACGCCCGCCTGCGCCCCGGGCTGTTCGTGCAGGTGCGCCTGGTCGTGGAGCGGGAGGCCCAGGTGGTGACGGTGCCCCGGGAGGCCGTCTACACCGTCGCCGGGCTTAACAAGATATTCCTCATACGCGAGGGACGGGCGGTGGAGCTGCGGATCCCGCCGGGGCTGGCCGGCGACGGCTGGGTGGAGGCCCCCGGCGACAAGATCCGCCCGGGGGATTCGGTGGCCGTGACCAACCTGGCGACCCTGGTAGACGGGGCGCCGGTGACGGCGGGAGGCTGATCCATGCAGAAGCTGGCGCAAATCTGTATCCAGCGGCCGGTCTTCGCCACCATGCTCATCCTGGCCTTGGTGGTGATGGGGGCGGCCTCCTTCCAGAAGCTGGGCGTGGATTTCTTCCCGAAGGTGGAGTTCCCCTTCGTCAACATCACCACCACCCTGCGCGGGGCGGCCCCGGAAGAGGTCGAATCGCAGGTTTCGAAGCGCATCGAGGAGGCCGTCAACACCATCAGCGGCATCGACGATCTGCGCTCCATCTCTTCGGAAGGCCTGTCGCTGGTCAACATCGGGTTTGTACTGGAGAAGGACCCCGAGGTTGCCGCCCAGGAGGTGCGCGACAAGGTGGCCAGCGTATTGCGCGAGCTGCCCCGCGACGTCGACCCTCCCATCATCGAGAAGGTCGCCACCGACGCCGCCCCGGTCATGACGGTGGTGGTTTCCGCCAGCCGCGACCTGCGCGAGACCACCAAGATCGTCGACGACCGCATCAAGAAGAACATCGAGTCGCTGGCGGGCGTCGGCCAGGTGCGTTTGGTCGGCGAGCGCACCCGCCAGATCCAGATCGAGTTGGACGGCGAGCGATTGTATGCCTACAACCTGAACATCGACCAGGTGCGGGCCGCGGTGGCGGCCCAGAACGTCGAGATCCCCGGCGGCCGCCTGGACCAGGGCCGGCGCGAGCTGTCGCTCCGGACCCTGGGGCGGATCGAGCGGCCCCAGGACTTCCGCCGCGTCATCGTCGCCACCCAGGCCGGGGCCCCCGTCCGGATCCAGGACCTCGGCCAGGTGATCGACGGCGTCGAGGAGCCGCGATCCCTGGCCCGGCTGGACGGGAAGCCGGCCGTGGGTCTGGAAATACGCAAGCAGGCCGGCACCAACACCGTCGAGGTCATCCACGCTGTCAAGAACCGCATCCGGGAGCTCCAAGCCATGCTCCCGCCGGACTTCCGCGTCACCTACGTCCGGGACCAGTCCACCTTCATCGAGGAGTCTTTCCGGGCCGTCCAGGAGCACCTCATCCTGGGAGGCTTCGGCGCGGCCTTGATTGTGCTGTTGTTCATCCGGAGCTGGCGCTCCACCCTGATCGCCGCGGTCGCCATTCCGACTTCCATCATCTCGACCTACAGCCTGATGCAGTGGATGGGGTTCAGCCTCAACCAGATCACCATGCTGGCCCTGGTCCTGGTAGTAGGGATCGTGATCGACGACGCCATCGTGGTGCTGGAGAACATCTTCCGCAACATGGAGGAGAAGCAACTGCCGCCCATGCAGGCGGCCGTGGAGGGCACCCGCGAGATCGGCCTGGCGGTGATGGCGACCACCTTCAGCCTGGTGATCATCTTCCTGCCGGTGGCCCTGATGACCGGCATTATCGGCCGCTTCATGTCGAGCTTCGGCTACACGGCGGCCTTCGCCATCCTGGTGTCGCTGGTGGTGAGCTTCACCCTGACGCCGATGTTGTGCTCGCGGTTCCTCGACCGGCCCCCGGAATCCGGCGCCACCACCAAGGACACCGTGCTGTTCCGCATGATGGCGACGCCCTACCGCCGGATGCTCGGCTGGTCGATGCGGCATCGCTGGGCGATGGTAGCCCTCTCGGCGGCGGTGGCGGCCTCCTCCTGGCCCCTGCTCCAGGCCGTGGGCAAGGATTTCCTGCCGAGCGACGACCAGAGCGAGTTTGAAGTCTCGGTGCGAATGCCGGTGGGCTCCTCGCTGGAGGGTTCCGACATGGCCATGCGCCAGCTCGAGGAAGAGGTCCGGCAGTTGCCGGGCGTCAAGCATCTCTTCACCAACCTGGGCTCGGACGTGCGCCGGCAGGTGGACCGCGGCTCCATCCTGGTCGAGCTCCTGCCCATGGAGGAAAGGAAGCACAGCCAGGCGGAGCTGATGCTGATGGCCCGCCAGCGGCTGAAAAAGTTCCGGGACCTGGTGATCGGGGTGCAGCTTCCCTCTGTGATTAGCGGCGCCGGCGGCAACCAGGACCTGCAATTCTACTTGCAGGGCCCCGACCTGAACCAGCTCGACCGTTACGCTCAGCAGATCAAGACCAGGCTGGCGCAGGTGCCGGGGGTCGCCGACCTGGACAGTTCCTACGAAGGAGGCAAGCCCGAGGTGCGGGTGCGGATCCGGCGCGACCAGGCCGCCGACCTCAACGTCAGCGTGGCCTCCATCGCCACCGCCCTGCGGACCCTGGTGGGCGGCGACCAGCAGGCTACTACCTATCGAGAAGGGGAGGACCGCTACGACGTGCAGCTGCGGGTGCGCAAGGATTTCCGCGATTCCGCCCGGGCGCTGGAGCGGCTCTATGTGCCGTCGGCGACCCTGGGGAACGTGCCGATTGCCAGCGTCGCGGCCCTCGAAGAATCCACGGGTCCGGTCCAGATCGAACGCTACAACCGCCAGCGCCAGATCCTGCTGGCCGCCAACCTGGTGGAGGGGCAAGCTCTCAGCAAGGTGATTCCTATCCTGGAGGAGACGGTGCGCGGGCTGAACATGCCGCCGGAATACCGCAGCGGCCTGGTGGGCCGCTCCCGGGAGTTCGGCCGGTCGGCGGCCGCCTACCTGGCGGCGTTTCTGCTTTCCATCGGGTTCATGTACATCGTGCTGGCGGCCCAATTCGAGAGCTTCATCGACCCGGTCACCATCCTGATCAGCCTGCCGCTGGCGGTACCCTTCGCGCTGCTGTCGCTGCTGGTGGCGGGCGAGAACTTTTCGATCATCTACACCTCGCTCGGCATCCTGATGCTGTTCGGCATCGTAAAGAAGAACTCCATCTTGCAGATCGACCATATCAAGGCCCTGCGGGCGCACGGGACGCCGCGGGCGGCGGCCATAATGCAAGGCTGCGAGGACCGGCTGCGGCCCATCCTGATGACCACCGCCGCGCTGGTGGCCGGCATGATCCCCATGGCGGTGGGGGGCGGGGCCGGCTCGGGATCCCGCCGCACGGTGGCCATCGTCGTCATCGGCGGCCAGTCGCTCTGCCTGCTGTTGACCCTGCTGGTGACCCCGGTGGCCTACTCGCTGTTCGACGACCTGGCCCACGCCCCGCTGTGGGGACGGCTAGGGAGCGCCTGGGCCCAAAGCGGCGGCGCGCTGCGCCGGGCCTGGACGGGCATCGCCAGTACCATGCGGTTTTGGCTCTTGCTGGCGCTGCTGGGGGCTCCCCTCGGCGCCCAGACCATGGAGCCCCGCCGGGTGGGCGTGGGGCTGGCCCGCCGCCAGCTCAGCCTCCATCAAGCCATCGAAGCGGCCCTCCGGAACAACCTCGAAATCGAGATCGAGAAGACCAACACCGCGGCGGCGGCCCGGTCGCTCGACGGCGCCCGCGGCTTCTACGATCCCACGCTGCGCTGGCTGCCGGCTCTGGAATCCCGCGCCACCCCCACCGGCTCGGTGCTTCAGGGCGCCGGCGGCAAGCTCACCGACCACGGCCACTCCCAGAACTTCTACTTCCGCCAGAAGCTCCCCTTTGGCGGCCTCTCCTGGAACGTCGATTTCGAGAACAGCCGCTTGTCCACCAGCAACCCCTTCGCGTCGCTCAACCCCTTCCTGAGCTCGCGCCTGGTGGTGGGCTTCTCCCAGCCGCTGCTGCGCGACCGGCTCATCGATCGCGAGCGGGCCGAGCTGACCATCCGGCGCAAACAGCTGGATCAATCGGAGGCCGAGTGGGAATTGCGGGTGATCGAGGTCATCGCCCGCCTGCAACAGTCTTACTGGGACCTGGTGGCGGCTCGCCAGGACGCCGAGGTGAAGCGGGAGAACATCGACTGGGCCCGGCGGCTGCTGGAGCAGAACCGCCGCATGATCCAGGCCGGCACGCTGCCCTCGGTGGAGCTGGCGGCCTCGGAGGCCGAGCTACAGCGGCGCCTCGACACCTGGTACTCCAGCCTCGGCGTCGTCACCGAGGTCGAGAACGCCCTGAAATCCCTGATCGCTCGGAGCCGCGCTGAGCCCCTGTGGGGCGAGGAGATCCTGCCGGTCGACCAGGCCACGCTGGAAACGCCGGCGCCCGAAGCCGACCTGACCTCCGCCGTCACCGAGGCCCTGAAGCGGCGGCCCGAGCTGCGGGTGCTCGGTCTGCGGCGCGACTCCAACGACATTCAGAAGCGCCTGAACGCCGACCAGACCAAGCCGCAGGTCAACCTGGTGGCCTCCTACGGCAACGCCGGCCTGGGCGGCGCGGCATCGTCGCGCGAGAATCCCTTCAGCGAGGCCAACACCGCCAGCTTCGAGCGCCTGAACGATCTCTCCCGCCGCGCCGGCCTGGGCCCCTTGGCGGCCCCCAGCTTTGGGTCCGTCCCCAACCTGCTGGTGGGCGGCTACGGCACCGCGCTCTCGAACCTCTTCAGCGGTCGCTTCCAGACCTTTCAGGTCGGGCTGGCCTTCGACCTGACCCTGCGCAACCGCGCCGCCGAGGCCGGGTACGCCCAAAGCGTCATCGCCGAGCGCCGTCTGGATCTGGAGCGCGCCCGCCTGGAACAGGCCATCGAGGCCCAGGTGCGCAACGCTCTGCAAGCCATCGAGACGGCCCGCCAGCGCATCGCCGCCGCCGACTCCAGCGCCCGCGCCGCCAAAGAAAAGCTCGACAGCGAAACACGTCTCTTCGAGAGCGGGGAATCCACCAACTTCCTGGTGCTCACGCGCCAGAACGAGTACGCCGACTCCCGCCGCCGGGCCGTGGCCGCCCGCCTGGACTCCAACAAGGCCGTGGCACGCCTGGAGCAGGCGTTGGGGACCACCCTGACGTCACACAAGATCTCGCTGAAGTGACGCTGGGCGAGAGCTTCATCGCAGCTTCGCCTCGCCTGCCTCGGCGGCGTCACGCGGCACGAGCTTCAAACGCACCGTTTCGCGCGAGCCCTCCTGCAATTTCACCGTGACGGCGCGCCTGTCAATATGCGCCCGGAAATCCGGATCCATGGCCAGGTTGATGTCCACATCCTCCCACGACAGAACCTGATACTCACCCGGCGCCAGGCTCTTGATTCTGAACTGGCCGTTCTGATCTGTCCGCGCCTGCCGAAACAACATCGGCTCCGGGCTGAGCGGCGCCGAGAGGGGCGTCAGCGTCACCAGCACATCGGCGGCGTTGCTTCCCTCATCGTCCTGAACAACCCCGAACACGTCGGCAGCCTTGGGGGAGACCACGATCGCCAGCGCGGCTCCCGCGCCAGCAGTCAGGTCAAGAATGCCATTCGTAATATCGTGACGGTCGAAGCTCACCGATTTGACGTAAGTTCCCTCGGGCAACCCCAGCGCATAGACGCGATAGCGCTCCGGAGCAACATGGTGCAGCTCGAAGGTTCCATCCTCGTTGCTTCGGGCGACGAAGTCCCGCGCTCCTGGGCGCTCCGCAATGAGGCGGACGGTTGGCTGTGGCTTCCTCTTTAGATCCGATTTCAGGGGATGTGGCGGCGCCTCTAGTCCCCTTTCTGTGCGAATGGCGCCGGCGATGGTCACGCCCGCCTGGAATGGTACGACAAGGTCGGTCAAGTTCTGGTTGTTGACCGTTACCGCGTACCGGCCAAAGAACTTCGCCGTGATGCTTTCGCGGCCCCAGATAATCACGTTCATGGGCTCGGGCTCAATCGTATAGGAGCCCGGAAGGACGTTGGGGAATTCGAAACTCCCTTCCCTGACCGACGCAATGGGCAGCGCCGGGGAGGTCAGGAGCCCTGGACTGGACTGCTGGGGTCTTAGCACCAGCAGCAGCCTGTCGAGAACGGGCGTACCCGAAGCCGCGTCGACAACTTTACCCGCTACTCGAAATACGCGTTCCTTCCGCAGCCGGATGGCGACGCTCACTTCGGCGCCGGCGGTGACCACGATCGGCGTTGCTTCTGAGATGTCCACGGCGTTGGGATGGTAAGTGATCACATACCAGGCTATTTTTGTAGCCGGATTCGGCATCACCGGACGGGTTACCCTGGCGTAGAGGGTGTAATGGCCAGGCAGCAGATTGGCGATGCGGAAATTACCTTGGTCATCGACGGCCGTCGGGGGACCGGCGCCCACGAGCTGCCGCCGGCCGTTGGAGCGACCGTGGTGTAGCGCCGCAACTTGCACCTCAGTCCTTGGGTTCCCATCTTCGTCCACGACCCGACCGGCGATCACCGCGTACGGGATCATTCCGAACCGAAGGTTGGCAATCGTCTGACCAGCACCGATCGTGATGAGGGCTGAGCCTCGGGCGCGGTAAGTGCCACGGAGGTAGCCGGGGTGGTCTGCCGTGAGCGTGTAGCGGCCCGGCTCGACTTGATCCATGACGAACTTTCCTTCGGCGTCGGAAATGACGGTGTAGCCCGGCGGGGTCGCGGCAGAGAGGGGCGTGGCTTCCATCGGCCGCAGGGTGAGAGTGCTCTTGCGCAGCGGTTGGCCTGTGGTCTGGTTGATCACTACGCCCTGGACACTGCCCTTTTCACCGGAAGTCTGCCCCATCACGCCCGGCGCCAAAGCAGCCAGAATCAGCGGCAGGAACACTGCGCCAAACCAACGAAGCCTCCACGTACTTCTCATGCCAGAGCCCTATTCGTCAACATCCGGGCAGCCGCCTGGCGGGCAGTCGTAGCCGCAGCAGACGACACAACTGAGTCCGTGTGGCGGCCCCATGTCACAGCAGGCGGCGCCGGCGCACGGTAAGCCCCCGTCATCTGCGCACGCCTCGGAGCAGCGATCGTAGCACAGCTGCACGTCACAGTAGAAATCCGCCCGGACGACCATCCAGTCTCCCAAACACACTATCAGAAAGACCAACAGAAGGACAGTCAACCTTTTCATGTAACCCCCTTGTCGACCATCCTGAAGCGCGCCGGGCGCGGGAAGCCTCCCTGGGCAGGAGACGAGAGGTAGGCCTGGGCTTCGGCCAGGCTTCGGACCCACGCCCGAGCGCGCCGCTGGGGGGGCTCGGCGGGACAGTCAACCTTTTCATGCAACAGGCGTTGGGGACCACCCTGAGGGCCCACCGCATCTCCCTGAGGTGAGTGATACAGGCATTCTTGCCTGGGGAGGCCGGGCGGTCCTCAGCCGGTCGGGCCGACCGGATCTGCCAGCAACCCGACCTGGCGCAGCACCGTGGCTTGATCCCAGTAGATCCGCTCGCAGGCCAGTTTGTCACCCTGAAACTCGACCACCACCACGAGCTGAATGTCGACCTTTCGGTTGGTAGGCGGGATCCCGGGCAGGAACCAATCCATCTGTTTGCTGTGCGTGAACCGCAGCCGCAGCTCGTCGACCAGCTGGCTCTCGCCTACCACGCGGTTCACTGCCATCATCTCCAGATCTTCGGGCCACGAAGGGATGAAGTTGTCGCCGTAGAAAGCGCGCAGCTGCTGCTTGCCCCGTCCGCCGGTCTGCACCGGCACGTGGTCGACGCTGGCGTCCTCCACCATGGTCGCCAGGGTGGCTTCCACATCCCTGGTTGTGAATTCGGCGGCGATGTGCTGGCCCCAGATTTGCTCGAGCTGCTCCCGGGTCATGGGATCCTCCGTCGATCCTGCCCAGAGAGTACCACGTTGACTCAAGAACCACTGCCACATTGCGTGTGTTACCGCCGCCTGACAACCCACCCCCTGCACGCAGGAATGCCTGTACTACTAGCGCCTCGAATCTTCGCGGCGCACGACGGTTTTCGCCCCCTCGCCACCGTCGCCCCCTCGCCCCGGCGGCCCGCGACAGCGGGCAGCCGGTGTCGGTTGCGGCGGAGCGGCGCTGTGTTACCGTGGGCTCATGCGCTGTGCGCTGGTTTGCCTGCTTTTCGCTGTCACCGCCTGGCCTGACGAGGTCTACCGGCTGGAGCCCTATCCCCAGAAGATCCGCACCTTCCACAGCCTCGAGGACCCGGCCGCGCCCAAGGCGCCCCAGGCGCACCGGGTGGTCCCCCTCCCGCGGCGCTGTCCCATCCCGACGCCGCGCCTGGTGCACTCCACCGGCGACGGCGCGGTTTGGGTTGCCGGGGGCCACGCCGTGGCTCGCCACACGGAACTGGAGGGCTGGGAATACTTCGCCGGACGCCGCTACCTGCCCGACGGCGAGGTGCGCGACCTGGTTGTCGAGAGCCCGCGCCGGGTCTGGATCCGCACCGATGCGGCCTGGAGCCGCCTGGAGTTCCGTCCCATGCGGCTGGAGGAGAAGGCCGCCGTGTTCCAGGACCGCGTCGAGGCACGGCACAACCGCTACGGCCTGGTTGCCGACTCCGAACTGCTCACGCCAGGCGACCTGGCCACCAGCCGCTCCGTGCCCAACGACAACGACGGCCTGTGGACCTCCATATACGCCGCCGCGGATTCCTTCCGCTATGCCGTCACCCGATCGCCGGAGGCTCGCGCCCGCGCCCGCCGCTCCATCGAGGTCCTGATGAGGCTCGAGCAGATCACCGGACAACCCGGCTTTCCGGCCCGGTCCTTCATCCGCATGGGCGACTACCGGCCGCCGGGCGGCCTCTGGCGGGAAACCCCGGACGGCGCCTACGAATGGAAGGCCGACACCAGCTCCGACGAGATCGTGGGGCACTTCTTCGCCTATACGATCTACTACGACCTGGTGGCGCTGAACGACGAGCGGCCCGCCATCCGCACCGTCGTCGGCCGCATCATGAGCCGCATCCTGGCCGACGGCTATCACCTCATCGACCGTCTCACCGGCAAGCCCACCACCTGGGGCGAGTGGTCGCCGGAATTCTTCGCCGCCCCCCGCGGCCGCGAAGAGGTGGCTCTGAACTCCGCCGAAATCCTGTCGCACCTGCTGGCGGCTCACCACATCACCGGCCAGGGTCGGTTCCTCCAGGCCTATCGGACCCTCATCGACAACCACGGCTACGCCCGCAACACGGCGCGGTATCTGGAGCTCCGCACCCAATTGAACTACTCGGATGAAGAACTGGCCATGCTTAGTTTCTACCCCCTGTTCCTCTACGAGCGCGATCCCGCTCTGCGGCAGCTCTACCGGCAAGGCCTGGCTCAGTGGTGGGAAAACTGCCGCCTCGAGAAGAATCCCCTGTGGAGCTTCATTCGCCGCTTTGCAACCGGGAGCCAGGACGACACCTCCGATGCAGTGTGGTCCCTCTATCGCTACCCGATGGACCTGATCAAGTGGAGCGTCCGCAACTCGGACCGGGCCGACGCCAGCATGCGGCAGGAGCCGGACCGCTTCCGCCGGCCGCAACTGCGGGAGCTGCTGTGGCCCGATGAACGTCCCATCCAGCGCTGGAACGCCAATGTCTTCGCGCCCGACGGCGGCAACGGCGGCCGCTCCGAAGACGACGGCGCCGCTTTCCTGCTGCCCTACTGGATGGGACGCTATCACCGCTTCATCGAGGATTAGAGGGAGGAGTAGAGGAATGTTGCGGCCGATCGGGTTGAGCCTGGCGCTGGCTCTGATGGCCTGGACTCAGACCCGGTTCCCCCTGGCCTCCATCCGGGTCACCGGCAACAAGGCCGTGCCGGCCGAAGCGATCATCCGCGCCACCGGTTTGCAGGTCGGGCAACCCGTCAACCAGGCGGACCTGGAACAGGCGGCCGGAAGACTCACGGAGGCTGGTGTTTTCGAAACCCTCTCGTTTCGCTATGCTCCGGAGGGCAAGCAGTTCGCTGTGACCTTCGAGGTCCAGGAAGTCGTGGATCTTCATCCGGTGGCCTTCGAGCGCCTGCAAGCGCCCGACGACGAGCTGATGCGGCTGCTGGGCGAGAAGGTGCCCTTGTTCGGCCCCCGAGTGCCGGCCACCGGAGCCATGGTGAAACGGATCGCCGCGGCCCTGGAGGCGCGGGTGGGCGCCGGCATCGTCGGCCGGCTGGCGCCCGGCCCCGGCGGCGCCCTGGCCATGACGTTTCGCCCGGCCGAGGCGCCGCCCGCCATCACCTTCGTAAAGTTCCAAGGCAGCCGCATCTTGCGCGACGCCGACTTGCAGGGCGCCTTTTATCAGGTCGCCGTCGGGACACCGTACCTGGAACCCCGTCTCAACGAGCTGCTCGATCACAACATCCGGCCGCTGTTCGAGGAGAAGGGCCTCCTGCGGGTCCGCTTCGGCCCATTGAGTGTGGAAGAGTCCAAGCAGCCCGCCGGGGTCGTGGTCACCGTGACAGTCCAGGAGGGCGACGAGTACACTTTTGGCCGGATCCGCGTGGAGGGCAACCAGTACCTGGAAGAAAAGCCCCTGAAGCGCCTGGTTCGGGCCGAGGAAGGCAAGCCGGCCAATTTCGCTTTAGTGCGGCAGGCGCTCGCCGACATCGCGCGGCTCGGCAGGCGCAACGGCTTTCTCAACGCCAAGGCCGGCTTCGAGCGCACCCTCGACGATGAGAAAAAGACCGCTGACGTCGTGATCCGGGTCGAGGAGGGCCAGCAGTACCGTTTCCGCTCACTCGAGATCAAGGGCATTGACATTAACGCCGCCGCGGTCGTGAAGCGCCGCTGGGGAATCCAGCGCGGCCAGCCCTACGACGCCACCTACCCGGAAGTCTTTCTCAAGACCATCGAGGAAGAACAGATGTTCGACCGTCTGGCCAAGACCGCCTACCAGGTCGCCATCGATGAGCCGGCCAGGATGGTCGACGTCGAGATCACCTTTCAAGGCGAGGCCCCCAAAAAGAAGGGCGCGGATCGCAAGCCGTAGGCCCTTTTCACCGCCGAGACGCAAAGCGCGCAGAGGTGCGCCGAGAAAAGCAAAGGGGCCTCTGCGAGCCTCGGCGTTCTCGGCGTCTCTGCGGTGAGCAGGGCGGATCGCAAGCCGTAGGCCCTTTTCACCGCCGAGACGCAAAGCGCGCAGAGGTGCGCCGAGAAAAGCAAAGGGGCCTCTGCGAGCCTCGGCGTTCTCGGCGTCTCTGCGGTGATCCGGCTTCCTACAACTCCACCACCGCTTTGCCCACCCCATCCGCGTAACGCGCCACGGTATCGAAGGCCCGGTCGGCGCGATCGAGCGGGAAGCAGTGGGTCACCAGCTTGCCGGCGTCGATGCGGCCGGAGGCCAGCAGCTCCAGCGCCGCGTGGTCGTTGCGGTTGGAGCGCTTCTGGGCGATCAGGGTGGCCTCGCGGCCCAGCGCCGCGTGCAGGTCGAGGCCGGTGAGGGATTCGCTGGGGATGCCAATCAGCACCACCCGGCCACCGGGGCGGACGGCGCGCAGCGCCGCGTTGATGGAATCGGGTTTCCCGGCGGCGTCCAGGATCAGGTGAGCGCCGCGCCCGCCGGTCAGGTCCAGGATGGCATCGGTGACCGGCTGCTCGTCGATGTGGACGGTGGTGTCGGCGCCGAGCTGGCGGGCCAGCTCCAGCCGGTGGGGGAGGCGGTCGGCGATGATCACCCGGCCGGCCCCGCTCAGGTGGGCCACCGCCGCCGAGAGCAGCCCGATCGGTCCGGCCCCCATCACCGCCACCGTCTGGCCTGCCTCGATGGGGGCCAGCTCCAGAGCGTGAAGGATCACCGCCAGCGGCTCGACCACCGCGGCCGCCGCAAAGCTGAGGGCGTCCGGAATCGGCATGGCGTTGGCGGCCGGTATGGTCGCCAGCTCCCGCATCAGCCCAGGCAGCTCCCGGCCCCCCATGAACAGGATCTTCTCGCAGAGGTTGTAGCGCCCGGCCCGGCAGTACTCGCAGGCCCCGCAGGTGATGGCCGGCTCGATGGCCACCCGATCTCCCCTCTTCAGGTGCTCGACGCCCGGACCGGCTTCGATGACCTCGCCGGCGGGCTCGTGTCCCAGCACCGAGGGATACATGGCCGGGTGCCCGGCGCAGCCTCCCTCCAGGTAGTAGTGCATGTCGGAGCCGCAGATTCCAACGGCTCGGACCCGCACCGTGACCTCGCCGGGTCCCGGATCGGGCGGATCAGGCATCGCCCGCAGCTCCACCCGCTCCCTCGCCACCAGTTGTACCGATTGCATCGTTCGCTCCGCGAAAGTCCAGTATAATGAACCGGCAGGAATGCCTGTGTTACTAGCGCCACGCCGGCTTCGTCCGCTCGCCCCCGTCGCCCCCTCGCCCCGGCGGCCCGCGACGGCGGGCAGCCGCGTTCGGTTGCGGCGGAGCCGCGCGGTGTTAATGGTTCTGGGACTCACCCTCGCTCTGGCAGCCTGGGCGCAGGCGCCCGGCGACGCCCCGCGCCTCAAGCTGCAGCGCACCGTACTTGCCGTTCAGCCGCCCGGCCCCGGCTGGGCCATGGGTATGGTCTCGTCGGTGGCGGTCGCCCGCGACGGCGTCATCTACATTCTCCAGCGGGGTGACAAAGCCGATCCCGTGATCGCCGTCGACTCCAGCGGCCGCATCCTGCGCTCCTGGGGCCGGGGGCTTTACAAGACCCCTCACAGCATCCGCGTCGATCCGGCCGGCAACATCTGGACTGTCGACGCCGGCAACTCGAAGGTGCTGAAGTTTTCCCCCCAGGGGGAAGAGCTGCTGGAGATCGGCTTGGGGGGGTTGCCGGCCGGCTGCACCACCGACTTCTGCGGCGCCACCGACATCACGTTCGCTTCCGGCGGACGCATCTACATCTCCGACGGATACCGCAACGCCCGGGTTCTGGAACACACCGCCACCGGCAAGCGGGTGCGCGAGTGGGGCAGCGCCGGAAGCGGGCCCGGGCAGTTCCAGTTACTGCACGGGATCGCCGCCGGCCCCGACGACACCCTCTACGTCGCTGACCGCGAGAACGGCCGCGTGCAGCGCTTCAACCTGGAGGGCCGCTACCTCGGCGAGTGGAGTTGGGGCCGGACGTTCTCTGTGAAGTTCTCATCGGCCGGAGATCTCTGGATCGGCGCGCAGCCCAAGGGAACCCCCAACGGCGCGCCGGGCTGGCTCATGAAGATTCACCCCACCAGCGGCAAGGTCCTCGGTTACGTCGACACCCCCGGCCACCACTCGGTGGAGGTGAACCAGGCCGGGCAGGCGCTCACCGGCGCCCGGCCCGACCAGGTGATCTGGTTCCGGTAAGGTCACCGGCCCGTTGGGCCCTGCGAAAAGTCTGGCCCATCAGCTCCATGTTGGCCACCTCGCCGTCAGCGCCCAGATGAAAAACCACCGGCTGGGTGTCTTCCTGGGAACCGCCAAACCCCCGGACGTCAAAGGTGTCGAAGTGATAGTGTTCGAGCCGGCCCTTGAAATTGCTCCACTCCAGATGCAGCGCGCCGTTCTCAAGCCCCACGCGCGCCGTCCCGTAGGCCGGCTCCTCGTAGGCCCCGGAGTAGGCAGCCAACTCCAGCGAAGGCCGTGTATCCTTCTTGCGCTTGGCCTCACGCTCCTGCCGGGCCTTTAGCTGCCGGGCCTCGCCCTGCTTCTGCATGCCGCCGAAGATGGCGTTCCAGTCTTTCTTGGGCAGGCCGAGCATCTGGTCGGCCACGCTGTTGCGCACCACCAGTGGCAAGGAGGCCGGCGAGAGGTTCGAAACCACCGCGATCCCCAGCTTCGCCTTCGGGTAGAGGGCGACGCTGGTGACGAAGCCGTCGATGCCGCCGCCGTGCTCGATGAGCAGGTGGCCGCGATAGTCCTGGATTATCCACGCCAGTCCGTAGCTCTGCTGGGTGGTTTCGGTCTCGCGGGCCAGCTCGCGGGCCCCCGGACCTTCGATGCGCATGACCATCTGCGGCGTGTGGGTCTCCTCGAACTGCCGGGCCGAAACCAGCCGCTTGCTCTGGAACGTCCCGTCCCCCAGCTGGAAGCGCAGCCACTTGCTCAGGTCCCCGACGCCGGCGTTGATGGACCCGGCCGGCGCGACGTTGTCGATGTTGCGCCAGGGAATCGACTCCCGCTTGCCGTCGCGGGTCTTGCGGTGCGGGGTGGCGTGGTCGGGCGCCTTCTGGGCCACGGTTACGCTGAAGTTCGCTCCCGTGATGCCGAGCGGATCGAAGATCCGCTTCTGGACGAACTCCTCCCAGGTGCCCTTGGAGGCCGCCCCTATGGCCTGGCCGGCCGTCAGGAACATGATGTTCTGGTACTGCCACACCGCCCGGTAGGGCTGGGTCAGCTTCACCAGACCGATGCGCCGGATGATCTCCTCGCGGCTCCAGGGCGAGCCGTACCACAGCGCGTCGTGGCGGCTCAGCCCGGTCCGATGGCTCACCAGGTCGCGCAGCGTAACGTTCTGGTCGGCCAGCGGATCCGAGAGCCGGAAATACTCCAGGTGCTGGCGCACCGGATCGTCCCAGGCCATCTTGCCGTCGTCAACCAGCATGGCCATGGCGGTGGTGGTGAAAGCCTTGCTGGTCGAGCCGATGGCGAACAGCGTTTCCGTCGTCACCGGCGTGCCGCTTCCCAGCTTGCGTTCGCCGAACCCCTTGCTGTAAACCACCTCGTCACCCTTGACCACCGCGATGGCCGCGCCGGGGACCTGCCAGGTTTTCATGGCCTCCTGCAAGATGGCGTCCAGAGCCGCCCGGTCGGCCCCCTCGGCCAGGGCGACGGCGCGGATGAACAGCGCCGCTGCTGCGAGCACCCGGTACCTCATGGTTCCCTCCAATAAACCCCAATTATAGGTGACACAGGCATTCCTGCCTGTCCTTGTCCGGGTGTCACAGGCATTCCTGAGTGTCCGGTTGATGTACCCGCAGCATGGTCCCGTAGCCCCGCTCGACTTTCATCGCCACCTCCATGGGGTCAACCCCGAGGCGGTTGACCCCAGATATCCAGCTCGTCCCAGGTCGACTGGCTGTGGAACTTCATCGGCCGCGTAGCCGACCTTCGAACTCAATCCGGTGATCTGGGGGAAGCCGGGTTTTCGAGCGGCTCTGCCGGCCGCCAGCAGTTGCTCGGGGGGCGCTACTAGGGTATAAGGCCGTTCTGGTCCTAGGCGATTCCCTGATTGGTTCCCAACTCGGTCCCAGCATAGCATGGACGCGAGGAGGTGCCGAATGAAGAAAGCTCTTGGAGTCTTGCTCTGCCTGAACTTGTTCCCGGTACTGGGCCAACAGTCGGTGCAACGAGAGGCGGTCCACAGCCTTAGCTTGCTGGAGGCACGTCTTTTCGATGAGCCCGCCAAGCGCTACATCAAGGTGGGAGAGCAGGGGGCCAGTCGAGACCTGGCCGAGGTTGCGTCCAGGTACTTGAACGGTCATGGGGTTCCTCAGGACTACCAGGAGTTTGCCGAGCGGATCTCCATAGCTGCCGAGCAAGGGGACCAGTGGGCGCAACTGATGCTGGGGCTGGCTCACTTTGCAGGCCGAGGCGTTTCAGAAGACCGTGTGTTGGCGCATATGTGGTCGAATCTGGCCGGAGCGGGAAGCGACGAACAGATTGCTGCTGTGGCCAGGGAACAGAAAAACGCGATTTCGCAAAACCTGTCAATCGGCCAGATTGCAAGGGCGCAGGAATTAGCCCGAGAGTGGAAGCCATCTCGGGGCCTTGCCAAGAACGATGCCGTGGAGAAGCCCAGCCGCTGGGCTTTTTGGAGACGCTGAACACAGTCAGCCATCCCCCGGTATCGTTTCCTCGCAGCCTAAGCACTTGGACGCTCAGCGCCAGCAGCATGGCTTGCGGAGAGTGCACACCCATTACGACATTCTAAAGGTGGCCAGGGACGCACCACCTGCACCCGCAAATGTTCCCCTCTCGATGCCGATACCGCAGCCCAGGCCCCATTTCAGACGTAACTGGTTTGCTTACGCGCTCCTGTTTGCGGGACTCCTGGCCCTCGCCTCCATTTTCAGCAGACACGACACCTCGAATGCACCCAAGGCATCGTCGTCCAGTTCGCCTGTAGTCCCACCCACTGTGGGTGTCCTGGCTCCGGGTGCGGAAAGAACGGCAGTGGTGAGGGCGCAACGGACGCCTGCGCCCACACCAGCGCCGGCCTCGGAAAAGCCCTCGCTGCCGACTCAAAACCGAACGAACATCACGGATCATCCTGCGTCTGTCACAGCCGCAGCGACCCAAGGCTGGACCGGGCGGTGCGCTCCGGATCATGGCGATGATGTCGGATGAAAAAACGCCCCAACGGAGGCGATTGGGGCTATACTGGCTCGTGGCCGGGAAGGGAGAATATGGATGATGGCTTGACCAGCAGGTGGTTGGTGAGGCGCCAGTTTCACAACATCTCGATCGCACGTTGGGCAGCATTGTTGCTGACCGGATGCGGCCTATGTTACGCGGCGGATAGTGCCGCTGACTGGGAGCGCTTGCAGACAATGAGCTCCCAGGAAAGGATCAGGGTCTATAGAGCAGGATCGAATGCCGTCGATGGAAGCTTGCAAAACTGCACACCAGAGGGACTGCTCGTTGAGGCGAAACAGGGCACCGTGCAAATTGCTAAGGCTGAGGTCCGAAAGGTTGTGGTCTTGCGAAAGAGTTCACGCAAACGCAGTGCGCTGATCGGAGCCGCAGTGGGTTTCGCTATCGGTTTTCCTATCGGATGGCTCACCGCAGGTCGGGTCGGTGACGTCAATAATCCGAGGGTCTCCCAGCGCCTTGAGAACGTCGCCCGATTTGGCCCCTTCGGCGCCGGAGTCGGCGCCCTGATCGCAACGCTTGCTCCGGGGACCAAACAGATCCTTGTGTATCAGGCGACAGCGAAGTAGTCGCGGCAGAACGGCCCCTCATCTTCCAAGCATTGCGCACCGCCCGGGAGCGCCAAAGGCCCCGCCCCCAAAGCCAGGCAATGGATTAGTCCGGCAGGACCCCAGTGTAGGATGATTGCCTGCATGTCGAGAATCGCGGGCTTGAGCAAGCAGCAGGTGAGCGAGGAGATCCGCGGCGTCTTCGAGCGCCAGCAGCAGCGCTACGGTATGGTCCTCGAGAACCACGCCGTGCTGGCGCGGCGCCCTTCGATCTTTCGGGGGTTCCGGGCCATGTGGGACGGGATCGAGGAAAGCGGCCGGCTTGAGCCGAGGCTGGTGGATCTGGTGAACGTCCGGGTGGCCAGCCTGGTGGGCTGCAGCCTTTGAGTCCAGGTCAACTCTGCCGTGGGCAGAGCCGACGGGGTGAGCGACCCGGAGCTGGAAGCGCTGGCGGAGCCGGAGGCCAGCAGCCGGTTCAGCCAGAGAGAGCGCGCGGCGCTGGCCTACGCCGAAGCCATCACTTTGGACGGCGCCGTCAGCGACGAGCTGTTCGAGCGCCTTCGAAACCACTTCGACGAGGACGCCCTGGTGGAGCTGACGGCCGCCGTCGCCTGGGAAATCTGCGCCGCCAAGTTCAACCGGGCGCTTGGAATCGAAGCCCCCAGTGACCTTCCCTGAGATCGGAAGCTCCCGCTCCCTACGGCCGCGGCTCTGTTACGAATACGAATGCGCGTAATTGCAGATGGTTACCGAGCCGCGACCGCAGGGAGCGGTCATCCGAACCGGCAGCTCCGTGAAGCAGTGGTATAGTGAGACTAGTGACGCAGTCGCAGTTAGCCCCCGGCGCTCAGGTGGGGCCGTACCGCATCGAGGCTCTGCTGGGAAAGGGCGGCATGGGAGTGGTCTACCGTGCCCGCGACACCAAGCTCAATCGTCCGGTGGCGATCAAGTTTCTCTCCAACGAGCTGGCGGACGCCGCCGCCCGCCGTCGGTTCCAGCGCGAGGCCCAACTGGCCTCGTCGCTCAACCATCCGCACATCCTCACGGTCTATGACGCCGGGGAGTTTGAAGGAACCCAGTACCTGGTGACCGAGTTCGTTGACGGCGGCACGCTCCAGGACTGGGCCCGGACGGACAAACGCACCTGGCGGCAGGCGGTGGACCTGCTGACGGGCGTAGCCGACGGGTTGGCCGCCGCGCACCAGGCCGACATCCTGCACCGCGACATCAAGCCCGCCAACATCCTGGTGGCTAAGAACGGCTACGCCAAGCTGGCGGATTTCGGGCTGGCCAAGCTCACGGAACCCTCTGCGGGCGAGGCGCCGGGAACGCTCACGGCCGGCCCCACGCGTCCGGGAGTGGTGATCGGCACTATCGCTTACATGTCGCCCGAGCAAGCTTCGGGGCAGCGCCTCGACGGGCGCAGCGACATCTTCTCGTTCGGCGTGGTGCTCTACGAGATGCTTGCCGGAAGGCGGCCGTTCCAGGGCTCGACGGACCTGGAAACGCTGCAAGCCGTCATCCACGCGGCTCCCCAGCCGCTGGGCGAGGAGGTGCCGTTGGCGCTGCGGATGACGGTCGAAAAGGCGCTGGAAAAGGACCCGGCGGAACGCTACCAGACCATGCGCGACCTGGTAGTAGACCTGAAACGGGCCCAGCGGCTGAAGACAGCCGAAACTTCCCTGACCCTGACATTGCCAGCCACGGAGAGACCCCGCCGGCGCCCCTGGATCAGGCCGGCGGGCGTGGCAGGCGCCCTCCTGGTGGTCGCGCTGGGCGTTTATGGGTGGCTGTTGCAAAGGGATTACTTCTGGCAGAACCCCCTGGCCGGCGCCAGGACCCAACGACTGACCGATTTCGACGGAGACGAGATGGATGCGGCGATCTCGCCGGACGGAAAATTGACGGTCTTTGTCTCCGACCGGGACGGGCAGAATGATGCCTGGGTGGGCCAGATCGGCAGCGGCCAGTTCATCAACGTCACCAAGGGCCAATTCGAGAGAATCAGGCCGAGCGGGGTCCCCAGTTTCTCCGCCGACGGCACTCACATTTGGATTGCGGATGGATTGGCGCCGGTAACGCCCGTTGTGACCTTTCTGGCCCCGGCTCTGGGTGGGGCCCCCCATCCCTTTCTCAAAGCGATAAATCCTGTCTGGTCACCCGATGGGAGCAGGATCGTCTACCATACCCCTGAACCCGGCGATCCCATCTTCCTCGCCGACCGAAACGGGAGTAATCCCAAACAGATCTTCGTAGAAAAACCGGGAGTCCATTGCCACTATCTCACCTGGTCGCCGGACACCCGCTTCATTTACTTCGTGAGAGGCACTACGACCACCGATGAAACGGATATCTGGCGACTTCCCGTTAGAGCGAGCGGGGCGGCTGCCGTACCTGAGCGGATTACCCGCCACAACGCGCGGGTTGCCTATCCGAGCTGGCTCGATTCCCGCACTTTGATTTACTCCGCCACCGCCGAAGACGGCTCCGGGCAGTGGCTGTATGCCGTGGACGTGGAGCGCCGTATCCCGCGCCGGGTAAGTTCCGGAATTACCGAACAGTATCTCTCGGTCGCCGCCAGCGCCACCCGCCCGCGGCGGCTGATAGCCTCGGTTGCCAATCCCAGCGCCACCCTGTGGAGCGTTCCGATATCCGATCGCATCCAGACCGAGGTGGCGGTCCGCCGCTTTCCGGTTCCCAATGCGCGCGCGCTCGGCCCGCGTTTCGCTCCCGGCTATCTTCTGTTCCTTTCTTCCAAAGGTGGCGGGGACGGGCTCTGGAAGCTCGAGAATGGCGAGGCCAGGGAGCTGTGGAAGGGCAACGACGGGCGTGTGGTTGGCGCGCCGGCCATCTCGCCCGATGGCAGCCAGATCTGCTTCTCCTACCGGAAGCAAGGCCGAGCGGGGCTCTACTTGATGAACGCCGATGGCACCGGCATTCGCGCCTTGGCGGAATCTTTCGATGTCCGGGGTGCTGCCTCTTGGTCCCCGGACGCCAAGTGGGTGGCTGTCGCCGCCAACCAAGGGGAAGGCACGCATATATTCAAGGTGCCAGCAGACGGCGGGCCGCCGGTGCGGCTCCTGGAGGCGCTCTCCTACAATCCCGTCTGGTCGCCAGACGGCGGGTTCATCGTGTATTCCGAACAGGAGGGGGCAGCGTACCTCACAGTGAAAGCGATCACCCCGGACAAGGTTCCACTTCCTATGCCCGATATCCAGGTCAACTATGCCCCGTCAGCCTCCTATCGCTTCGTTCCCCACCGCAAAGCGCTCATCTACGTGAAGCCTGGGAAGTTCCAGGAACCGACCTTCTTCTGGGCGGACCTCGAAACCGGACAGCAGCGCCAGTTGACAGACCTGAAGCCGGGATTCTTCATTCAGAGCTTTGACGTTACGCCCGACGGCAAGCAGATCGTGTTCGACCGGCTGCGAGAGAATTCCGACATTGTGATGCTGGAGTTGGCGCGTTGAGCTTCAACTGCTCAGCCCAGGTAAAACTTCCAGACCTGGCGGGCCACGTGGCGCGCGTCATCCTCAGCCAGCTGCGGCCACAGCGGCAGAGAGAGAACCTCAGAGGCCGCCCGCTCGGCGACCGGACAGTCCGTGGCGGGAAAGGCAGGCTGGCGGTTCAGGGGGACCGGGTAGTGAATGCCGGTCCCGATGCCCTGTTGCGCCAGGTGCTCGATGAGGGCCTGGCGCCTCTGGGCGCGGACGACGTAGAGGTGCATGACGTGGCCGGCGCGGGGGTCGCGGCCAACCGGTCGCAGCCACTCCGCCGGGATCCCGGCCAGCTCCTGGTCGTAAACGGCTGCCAGGCGGCGCCGGGCGGCGTTCCAATCCGGCAAATGGCGGAGGAACACCCGCAGCAGGGCAGCCTGGATTTCGTCCAGCCGCGAGTTCAGGGCCTGCCGCTGGCTGACGTGGCCGGGGGCGCGGGCGCCATCGCGCAGCAGCCGCGCCAACCGATCCTGGACGGCATCGCCCGTCGCCAGGGCCCCGCCGTCGCCCAGGCAAGGGAGATTCTTGGTCGGGTAGAAGCTGTAGGCAGTCAGCGACGACCAGGCGGCCAGCGGCCGGCCGTCGTAGAGGGCCCCGTGCGCCTGGCAGGCGTCCTGGATCAGAACCGCCTCAGCGCGGCGGGCCAGCGCCGAGAAAGCCTCCAGGTCGCAAGCCTGGCCGTACAAGTGCACCGGGAGAAGGGCGGCCGTCTGCGGGCTGAGTCGCTGCTCGACCGAGCCTGGGTCCAGCAGCAGGGTTTCCGGATCGACGTCGGCGAAGACCGGTGTCGCGCCGGCGGCCAGAATGGCCTGGCCGGTGAAGGGCGCTGTCAGGGGCGAGGTGATGACCTGCTGCTCGCGCCGGGTGATGTCGCTCAGGCGCAGGGCGATCTCGATGGCGGCCGTCCCGCTCCCCACCCCCACGACGAACGGGGCCTGGCAAAAGGCCGCGAACTCGGCCTCGAAGGCCGCCACCTCCTGCCCCAGGATGAACCAGCCCCGGTCGATGGCCTCGGCCAGGGCCGCCTGCCACTCCCCGCGGCAGCTATCGAGGGACGCTTTCAGGTTGACCAGCGGAACCGACCGCGCCATCGCGTTGGGCGGCCGGAGAGGCCCGCCTGCCTCCCAGTAACTGAAAGTACAGGCCCGCCAGCTGCCACAGGGATCTTAGCAGGTTCATGGGGCGGAAAAACTGGCTGCGGCCGTGCAGCCGCCGCAGGTGCTTCACCGGGACTTCCACCACGCCGCAGCCGGTGTCCTGGAGCTTCCGCACCAGCTCCACGCAGATCGTCCCGCTGGTCGACTCCAGCGCCATGCCTTCCAGCAGCGAGCGCTTCACCAGCCGAAAGTCGCAATCCACGTCGCGGATTTTCAACCGGAACAGCCGCCGGACCACCCTCAGGTAGATCTTGCCGATCCAGACGCGATAGAAGACGTCGCGGCGCGAGATCTTGTAGCCGTTCACCAGGCCCACGCCCTGCGCCAGCGCCTCGACCAGCAACGGCAGCTCGGTGACGTCGTACTGCCCGTCGCCGTCGGTGTAGAACACCCAGTCCTTCACGGCCGCCAGGAAGCCGCTGCGAACCGCCCCGCCGTAGCCCTGGTTCACGGCGTGCCGGACGACCCGCAAACGTGGACCGAAGCGTTTCTGGAGCCGCTCCAGCACCTCGTCGCTGTTATCCCGGCTCCCATCGTTGACGACAATGACCTCCAGGTCGCCGGTCAGGCCCGAGGCGGTAAGAAAGGTCTTCTCGACCAAGCCGGGCAGCGACGGAGCGTCGTTGTAGGCCGGAAAAAAAACACTCAGACTCGATAGTCTCGTCGCCATCCCAAAACCCGATGCTGCAACGTAACACAGCGCCGGCCGAGCGTCAAGTTTTTCCTTGAACTGGGGTGTTTCTCGCGCCTGAGGCGGAGCCGGCGCCTGTGTCATCCCGAGCGTAGCGAGGGATCTGCTTCTCCCCCCGCCGTAACAGCAGATCCCTCGCTGCGCTCGGGATGACAATGGCTGCGCTCGGGATGACAATGGCTGTGCTCGGGATGACAATCGCGGGGCCGGCGGTTGCCGCCACTTTCATGTCACCCCTTGAACTGTGGAGATGCTCCATGATTATGTCACCCTCTAAGCGGTAGACGATGAAGAAGCCGCTGACCGGGTTCGTGCTTGCCGTGGCGTTGGCGCTCACAACCGCGCTGGGATGGCCATCCCATGGCCGGTGGAGAACGGAGCTGGTCCTGTCGAAGCTGGCCGGCTCGTCTCCGTGGCTGGGCTGGGGCGTGGTGCTTCACCGGCTTACGCCCTGGGGTGGAACCAAGACTTGGGATGACTTCTTGCAGGGGTACGTTAAGGCCTCAGGGCGAGGCCAGGATCCGTGCCCGGTGCTGTGGGAGACGCCGCTGGGGCCGTTCTGGGGCCGCGTGGCGGACGGCCATCTGCTCCCCTTCCTGATGCGAGAGCAGTTGGTCGAAAGCGCCTACCAGCGCGCGCCGGTCGTGATCCGGGCCGGGGACGTGGTGCTGGACGTGGGCGCTCACCTGGGCACTTTTTCCCGGTTCGCTCTGAAACGGGGCGCGCGACTGGTGGTGGCGTTCGAGCCGGACCCGACCAACATCGCCTGTTTCAAGCGGACGTTCGCGCCCGAGATGGCGGCGGGCCGCATCGTGCTGCTGGAGGCGGCGCTGTGGGACGCCACCGGATTCCTGACTCTGAAGGAAGACGGAATCAACAGCGGAGTCGGATCGGTGCTTCCGGAAAACCAGGCGCGACCTGTTGCCAGGGTGCCGGCCATCACGATGGACGACGCGGTGCGGAATCTGAACCTGGAGCGGGTGGACTTCATCAAGATGGATATCGAGGGCGCCGAGAGGCACGCTCTGAGCGGAGGACACGCCACCCTCTCCCGATTCGGCCCCCGGATGGCGTTATGCGTCTACCACCGGCCGGACGATCCGGTCCACCTCCGGCGCCTGGCTTTGGAGGCCAAGCCTTCCTACCGGGTCATCGTGGCAGGCCAGCAGGCGTACTTCTATTGAAAGCTCATTAACCGTATACGCCGAGCGTGCAGAAACTGTCCGGCTCAGGTCCAACAATTTCTCTGCCGCGTAAACGAACTACGGGGAAGGGTGCCGCAGACGCGGAGAAACGGTCTTCGGGAAAGGTTGTAGTCGTCCACGATATGGATCAGGCTCTTCGGCGCCTTCGGCGCCGTCCTGACGCGGATGAGACTTGCGAGAAGTAAGTCGCCCGCGACGGTCGCAATGACCCGTGTATCCACGAACAACTCCGCGTCCTTCAGAAGCTTCCACGAGGCCGGTCGGTTCCCCAAACAAGCCCATGATCCAAGGCCTCCTGACGGCTTTTTTTTGTGCCACAATGAAGCCGATGGCCCGGGAGCTTCACGGCCTTGAGATTCCGCGCCCGCAAGTCGAGAGATTTTGCGCGCGAAACCACATCCGCAAGCTGTCCCTGTTCGGTTCCATTCTGACGGACCGCTTCCGCCCGGACAGCGATTTGGACGTGCTTGTGGAATTTGAGCCCGGCGCGACTATCACCTTCCTGGATCTTGCGAGGATGGAACGGGAACTCTCGGAGGTTCTCAGCCGAAAAGTGGATCTTCGTACACCGGCCGAGCTGAGCCGGTATTTTCGCGAGCGCGTGGTGAGCGAAGCCCTCGTTCAATATGAACGAGCCTGACCGCATCCGCCTTCGCCACATGTTGGATGCCGCGCGAGAGGCGCTGTCCTTCATCGAGGGCAAGAATCGCGACGATTTGGCTCGCGACCGAATGCTTGCTTTGTCCTTGATCAAGGAAATCGAGATCATCGGCGAAGCCGCCACGAAGATCTCTCCGGAGCTCCAACAGTCCATTTCCTCGATTCCCTGGGCTGAGATCGGCGGGATGCGCAACCGGCTGATCCACGGGTATGCCGACATCAACTTGGACATCCTTTGGGACACGGTGACCCTGGCGCTTGGCCCGCTGATTTTGGCGGTAATGCCGAAGTGTCTTTTCGCGATCCCTTCACCGCTCGGTCTGCTTGATGGTCGTCAACTCCGGCTCCTTTGCGGCCGGGGAGGCCGGTGGAGCAGGCCGCAGCCAGCCTCGACCGAGGCGCGAAAAATACGCCAGGCGCTCGACCAGCGGCAGCAGGCGCCGCACCGTCCGGCCGTGCAGGACCAGGCTGGCCGCCACCAGGGCGGGGTGCGGGATGGTCGTGCAGCAGCGGGAGCAGACGTCGATCTCCCCCGCCCGCCCGGCGGCGTGCAGCCGCCGCATGGTCCGCATGGTGGTCGAGTTCCAGATGGCTTCGAGCGGCTCCTGGCCGGCGTCGCCCACCGGCCGCCCCCCCAGCATGTAGCTCTGGCAGCACGGGTAAGCGCTGCCGTCCTGCTTGATATACATCGGTCCGCGCCACAGGTAGTGACACGGATGCTTCCAGGCCGCCGCCGGGTGGCCCCCCAGGCCCATCAGGTTAGTCTCGTCCTCTTTGATGCGCACCTGGTCGATCCCCGGCACCGCCTCCCAGAACCGCCGGAAGTCCTCCACCTCGCCCCGGTTCCGCTGCATCCGCACCATCTGGACCACCACCTGGGTGGGAGCCCCCAGTTGGCGCTTCAGACCCGCGAACCGCGCGAAGTTGTCGCGCACCTTCTCAAACTTCGCCCCCTTGCGGTAGAACTCGAAGCTCTCCTTGGTGGCCCCGTCGAAGCTCAGCGTAATGTGGTCCAGTCCGGTGGCCAGCAGTCGCCGCGAGGTGGCCTCATCGAGGAAGGTCCCGTTGGTCGAAAGCAGCGTCGAGATGTTGTGCCGGTGGCAATGCTCGATGCGCTCGAAGATCTTGGGATCCATAAAGGGCTCGCCCAGCCCGATCAGCATCATGTGCTCGGCGGTGCCACCGGCCTGCCCCACCAGGCGCTCGAAGATCTCGTCGGTCATGTCGGCCTTGGGCTGCTTGTAGATCTCCCGCACGCACATGGGGCAGTAGAGGTTGCACTTGGCGGTGGTCTCGACCACGTACTCGACCGGCAGGGCGCTCAGGCGCTCGCGCCGCCCCAGGTAGGCCCCCAGTAACTTCCAGCGGTTCCAGAAGCGCATGGTTATCCTGACAGGCAGGAGTGCCTGTGTCACCACAATAGTATAATGCGGATGACTCCCACACATGGTCGGGCGGACGCTGGCGCACTACCGGGTTGTAGAACAGATCGGCGCCGGAGGCATGGGCGTGGTCTACCGCGCCCGCGACGAGCGGCTCGACCGCGACGTGGCCCTGAAAGTTCTGGCGGCCGGCGCCCTGGCTGATGAAACGGCCCGCAAGCGCTTCCAGCAGGAGGCCCGGGCGCTCTCCCAGCTCAACCATCCCCATATCTGCACCATCTACGACGTCGGCGAGGCGGAGGGGCAAATCTACATCGCCATGGAATTCATCGAAGGGCGGCCGTTGAACGCCCTGGCCCGAGGCGAAGGGTTGCCGGTGGATTCCGCCATTCGCTACGGGGTGCAGATCGCCGGCGCCCTGGCGCACGCTCATGAGCGGGGCTTCGTCCACCGCGATCTGAAGGGCGCCAACGTCCTCATCACCGCCGATGGGCGGGCGAAGGTTCTGGATTTCGGCCTGGCCCGCCGCCTGCCGGGGCCGCCGGGCGAAGCCACCCGCACCCAGGGCCTGACCGAGGCTGGCACGGTGGTCGGGACGCTCTCCTACATGGCCCCGGAGGTTCTGCGCGGGGAGCCGGCTGACGCCCGCAGCGACCTGTGGGCGCTCGGCGTGGTGCTCTACGAGAGCGTCTCGGGATCGCTCCCCTTTTCCGGCCAGGGCCGCTTCGAGGTCACTTCGGCGGTCTTGCGGGACTCGCCGGCGCCGCTGCCGCCGCGAGTGCCGGCCGGTCTGCGCACCGTCATCCACCGCTGCCTGGCCAAGGAGCCCGCCCAGCGCTACCAGCGGGCCGGCGAAGTCCGGGCGGCTTTGGAGGCGGCGCATTCCGACACCACCGCCGTGGCCGCTCGGCCACCCGCGCCGGCTGCCCGGAGATGGCCCTGGATCGCCGCCACGGCCGCCCTGGCGATGCTGCTAGCCGTGGCTCTTGGGCCGCTGCGAAACCGCCTGGGCCTCGGCGCCTCCAGCGCACGGCGCATCGAATCCATCGCCGTGCTGCCCTTGGACAACACTTCTCGCGACCCTGAGCAGGAGTACTTCGCCGACGGCATGACCGAGCAGCTGATCACCGATCTGTCGAAGATCAAAGCGCTGCGGGTGATCTCGCGGACCTCCGTGATGCAGTACAAGGGAGCCCGCCAGCCGCTGCCGGAGATCGCCCGGGCCCTCCATGTGGACGCCGTTGTGTCGGGCTCCGTGCTGCGATCCGGCAACCGGGTGCGGATCACGGCCCAGCTCATTCATGCCGGCAGCGATCAGCACCTGTGGGCGGAAAGCTACGAGCGCGATCTCCGCGACGCCCTGGCGCTGCAACGCGAGGTGGCCCGGACCATCGCCCAGGAAATCCGCGCCACCCTGACGCCGCAGGAAAAGGCCCAGTTGGCCGGCGGCCGCCAGGTGGACCCCGAGGTTCACCGCCTCACCCTGCAAGGCCGGTTCCACGCCAACCAATTGACCGAAGAGCCTCTGAAAAAAGGCATTCGGTATTTCGAGCAGGCCATCGCCAGGGATCCCGCATTCGCGCCAGCCTATGCGGGGCTGGCGTTCGCCTACGCCAGCATGTCTAGCTACTATCTTGCTCCCCGGGAGGTGATGCCGAAAGCCAAGGAGGCCGCTCTCAAGGCTGTGCAACTGGACGAGACGCTTTCCGACGCCCACGCCTGGCTGGGGTTTGTTCTGACGTTCTACGATTGGGACTGGCCGGCCGCGGAAAGGGAGCTGAAGCGGGCTCTGGAGCTGAATCCCAGCTCGGCCGACGCCCACTTGGTTTACGGCAACTACCTGATGGTCATGGGGCGGGCGGCCGAAGCCATCGAGGAGATGAAGCGAGCCCAGCAGTTGGACCCGCTGTCGCTGCCGGTTCGGGCCGGCCCTGCCGGCGCCGCCTGGGTACTAGTGAATGCCCGGCGGTACGATGAGGCGATCGATCAAGCCCGCCGGGCGCTGGAGATTGACCCCAAGTTCGCCTGGGCGCATTCCCTGTTGGGAATCGCGTACGGCCAAAAGGGTGAGTTTTCCCGCGCCATCGCCGCCTATGAGGAAGGCGTCCGTCAGGACAACAGCCCCATGTTGAAGGCGCTTCTGGCCTACGGCTATGCCCAGGCGGGCCGGCGGCGCGAGGCCGGCCCGCTGCTCCGCGAGATCGAGGACACCTACCGGACCCGCTATCTGTGCGCCTACGAGATCGCCACCGTGCACCTCGCCTTGGGAGATAAGGACCGGGCCCTGGAGTGGCTGAACAAGGCCCTCGGGGACCGCGCCGACTGTATCCCCTGGATGAACGTGGATCCCCGGCTGGAGAGCCTACGTTCCGATCCGCGCTTCCAGGAGATGCTGGAGCGCGTGGCTCTGGCGCCGCGCCGCCGGCCATGAGCGCGCTGGCGTCCCTGGCCCTGGCATCCGCGGTGGTGCTGTCATCCCGAGCGAAGCGAGGGATCTGTTTTTTGCGAGAATCTGTTGGCCAGCCGCTGCCATGAACAACAACAGATCCCTCGCTTCGCTCGGGATGACGGACTCTGGTCTCGGGAGGCTGCGGGCTTCAGCCTGGCAAGAGTGCCTGCGCCACGTCCGCTGCCCGAGCCCACGATCCACAACCCACAACCGCGCCGGGGTGGCCGGAGGCCACCCCGGAATGACAGGCAGGAATGCCTGTGTTACTGGGGCGTAGCCGCTACCGAGCGGGCGTTGCGCTCGGCCAGCGCCCGCGCCACCGGCGCCAGTTGCTCCAGTTGGGCGGAGGTGAGCGAAGACAGGAACGGCAGCATCGGCCCGCTCCGGGCGAGGCCCGCCAGGTCGGTGGCGAAGTGGAGCACCCGGGCCGGCCCCCAAGCGTCGCGCAGATCCTCCAGAGGCAGGAACAGGGCCCGCAGTTCCTCGGCGGAGTCGTATTGGCGTTCCCGGCAGTACTCGAAGATCTCGGTGCTCAATCGCGGCGCGATGCACCCGGAGCCGGTGGTAAAGCCCGGCAGGCCGAAGTCGCGCAGGTGCGCCACCGCCGGCCGCTCGCCGATTCCGCTGATCACGCGGCCGCGATCGACCCGTTTCAGGAGGCCCTCCAGGTAGGCGTCTTTGCGGGGGTCGCTCCGCACCACGGCATACTTGATGGCCACCGCGACTCCGTCCTGGATCAGCCGGGCCGCGACCTCGAGGCCCGCTTCCTTATCGCCGCCGAAGTTGGATTCGTCTTTCAAGTAGAGCACCAGCGGCGTGGAAGCGGCGTCGGCGATCTCCCGCAGTCCGCGCTCCAGGCCTCCGGCGTCGCGCGGGTCGCCGCACGGCAGCGCCATCATGCAGGGGAAACGCCGCCGCCGCACCAGCGGCGCCTGGTCCATGGCCCGCCCGTAGGAAGGCCCCACGCTAGGTATGACCCAAGCCGTGTCGGGAAAGCCGCTCAGCCAGTCCAGCAGCTCCTCGTAATCCCCCAGCGGGATGTGATACAGGAAGGCGTTGCCGCCGTAAACAAACCGCGAAATGCCGCCCTCCGCCATGTGTCCGGCCAGCCTGGCGTTCTGGTCGAAATCCAGGGTGCGCTTGGAATCGGCGCGGCGCGCCAGGGGCGGAACCGGAAACACCCCTCGCAGATCCGACGGCTCGATAGCTGCCGTTCTCATGCCGCCAGGTGCCGGTTCAGCAGGGTCTGGACCTTGTCCTTGCCGACCGCCCCCACCACCTGTTCGGCCACCGACCCTCCTTTGAACAGCAGCAGGGTGGGAATGCCCCGGATCTGGTAGCGGCCGGCGGTGGCCGGGTTGTCGTCCACGTTCAGCTTGCCGACCTTGGCGCGTCCGGCGTATTCGCTGGCGATGGCGTCGATGGTCGGGGCCATCATGCGGCACGGCCCGCACCACTCGGCCCAGAAGTCCACCAGAACCGGCACTTCCGAGCTCAGCACGTCGCTGTCAAAAGATCCATCCGTAAAGTTCAGAGTATTCGGTCCAGCCATGCGTAGTCTCGTGATCTCCTTCATGGTAACACAGGCATTCCTGCCTTGTCACCGGTTGACCAGGCTGTCGTAAAGGCGGGCATACTGGGCCGCCGAAGCGCCCCACGAGTAGTCCTGGTTCATGCCATTCCGCATCAGTTTCTTCCAGGTCGCCGGCTTGCGGTAGGCTTCGAGGGCCCTCCGAATGGACTCCATCATGGCTTTGGCGGAGTATTCGGCGAACTTGAAGCCGGTCCCTTTCTTGGTCGCCGGGTCAAAGTTTTCGACGGTGTCGTCGAGCCCCCCGGTGGCGCGCACCACCGGAACGGCGCCGTACTTGAGGCTGTAAATCTGGTTGAGGCCGCAGGGCTCATAGCGGCTGGGCATCAGAAAGATATCGGCGCCGGCTTCGATCTTGTGGGCCAGGGCGTCGTCGTAGGCGATCCGCACTGCCACCCGCTCCGGATAGCGCGCCGCCAGGTTGCCCAGCAGCTGTTCGTAAGCCGCCTCGCCGGCCCCCAGCACCACCAGGTCGAGATCCTCGGCGGCCAGCTCCGGGGCCGCCTCGGCGATCAGGTCGGCGCCTTTCTGGACGGTCAGGCGCGAGACGATGCCGATCACCGGCCGGTCGAGATTCCCGGTCGGCAGGCCGAAGCTCTCGAGCAGGTCCTTCTTGCACGCCCGCTTGCCGCTCAAGTCCTCGGGGGAGTAATGGGCCGCCAGGTGAGGGTCGGTGGCCGGGTTCCAGTGGGCGTAGTCGACGCCGTTGAGGATGCCGCTCAGCGCCAGGCTGCGATGCCGCAAAAGCCCCTCCAGGCCGAAGCCATATTCTTCGGTCTGGATCTCCCGGGCGTAGCCGCGGCTGACGGTGCTGATGGCGTCAGAGTAGACCAGGCCTCCCTTGAGCAGGTTGACCTTGCTGTAGAACTCCAGGCCATCAACGGTAAACAGGCTCCGCGGCAGGCCGATCTGTCCCAGGATGTCGGAACGAAACAGGCCCTGGTACCCCAGGTTGTGGATTGTGAACAGCACCGGGAGGCGGCCGGCCGCCGAACGGGCGTAGACGGACCGCAGGAACACCGGGACCAGCGCACTTTGCCAGTCGTGGCAGTGCATCACGTCGGGACGGAAATCCAGCTGCGCGATCTCGATGGCCGCCCGGCACAGCAGCGCGAACCGCTCGGCATTGTCGGGGTACTCTCCTTCCGGCGTTCCGTACAGCCCGGCCCGATCGAAGAAGGGGGGATAGGAGACGAAGTAGAACCGGACCCCCTGGTGAACGAGGCTCTGGACGGCGGGGAAATGCGTCTGGGTCCCCAGCGGCGTCGTCAGGCTCGGGAACACCGTTTCGGCGGCCTGGGGGTGCGCGGTACGGTAGAGCGGCAACACCACCGCTACCTGGCGCCCCAGAGCCTGCAAAGCCTGCGGCAGAGCGCCGACGACGTCGGCGAGCCCGCCGGTCTTGGCGAACGGGACGGCCTCGGAAGCAACCATTAAGATCTTCATGCAGTCTCCTGTCTACCGCGTAATTGTCATCCCGAGCGCAGCCTGTGTCATCCCGAGCGCAGCGAGGGATCTGCTGTTACGGCGGGGCGAAAAGCAGATCCCTCGCTGCGCTCGGGATGACACAGGCGCCAGCGCCGCCTCCGAGCGTCGCACCCCGGCGGCGGGGCGGGGCGATGCCAACCATGATAGATTGGTTCGGTGCCCTTCGCGACCGTGCCGGAGGCCGTAGAGGAGATCCGCGCCGGCCGATTGATCGTGGTCGTGGACGACGAGGATCGCGAGAACGAGGGCGACCTCACCATCGCGGCCGAGAAGACCACGCCGGAGATCATCAACTTCATGGCCCGGCAGGGGCGGGGCCTGATCTGCCTGGCCCTGACCGAGGAGCGGCTCGACTACCTGCGCATCCCGCTGATGACGGATCAGAACACCTCGGCTTACGGGACCGCCTTCTGCCAGTCGATCGACGCCAGGCACGGGGTGACGACCGGCATCTCGGCCGCCGACCGGGCCCGCACCATCCAGGCGGCCATCGACCCGGCCTCTACCGACGCCGACCTGGCGCGGCCGGGCCACGTGTTGCCCCTCCGGGCCCGCAAGGGCGGGGTGCTGGTGCGGGCCGGCCAGACGGAAGCCTCCGTGGACCTGTCCCGCATGGCCGGCCTGACTCCGGCCGGCGTCATCTGCGAGGTCATGAACGAGGACGGCACCATGGCGCGGGTGCCGGAGCTGGTCGAGTTCTGCCGGCAGCACGGCCTGAAGATGCTCACCATCGCGGAGCTGATTCGCCATCGCTTGCAGCACGAGCGGTTCCTGCGCCGGGTGGCGGAGGGGGCCATCGAAACCCCTTACGGAGAGTTTCGCACCCTTGCCTACCAAAGCGACCTGGATCCCGAGGTGCACGTGGCGCTGGTGAAGGGCGAGGTCGAAGGCGCCGAGTCGGTGCTGGTTCGAATGCATTCTCACTGCCTGCTGGGCGACGTCTTTCTCTCCTCCCGCTGCCAGTGCCGCCGGATGATCGAAGGCTCCATGGCCCGCATCGCTAAAGAAGGCCGCGGCGTCATCGTCTATCTGCACCAGACCGGCCCCGGGTACGGACTGGAGGCGGCCGCCTCCGGCCCCAAGCGCATGGTGCCTCACCACCCCGAGCCGGTCCCGCGGCGCCAGCAATACGAGGTCGGCATCGGCGCCCAGATCCTGTCGGACCTGAGACTGCGCACCATCCGCCTGCTGACCAACCACCCCCGCAGAATTGTGGCTCTGGAAGGTTTCGGCATCCAGATCGAGGACCAGGAGCCGGTTGAGTAACCGCCGGCTTCGCCCCCTCGCCCCCGTCGCCGGCGACCCGCGACGGCGGGCAGCCGGTTTCGGTTGCGGCGGAGCCGCGCTGCGTTACAGGCGCACGATCTTCTCAGAGCTGAACCCTCGGAGCACGTTGCGCGTATCCACGATCAGCGGCGCGATCTCGACCAGCCGGGCGTAGTCGACGCGGGAGTGATCGGTGACGATCACCACGCAGTCGGCGCGGCCGGCCTCCTCCAGCGGCTGGGACTCCAGCGAACCGGAGTCGAACTTCAGGTGCGGCACGTGGGGGTCCGTATAGCTGAGCCGGGCCCCGCGCCGGTCCAACAGTGTCAGGATATCCAGCGCCGGCGACTCCCGCATATCGTTCACGTTCTTCTTATAGGCCACCCCCAGCAGGTGAATCCGCGACCCCTTGACGGGCTTGGACCGCTCGTTCAGAGCCGCCTGAACCTTCTCGACCACGAAGTGGGGCATTTGGCCGTTGAGCTGGCCGGCCAGCTCGATGAAGCGGGCTTCTGCTCCGGCCTGCTTCGACTTCCAGGACAAGTAGAAGGGGTCCACCGGAATGCAGTGGCCGCCCAAGCCCGGCCCCGGGTAGAAGGGCATGAAGCCGAACGGCTTGGTGGCGGCGGCCTCGATCACCTCCCAGACGTTGATCTGCATCCGGTCGCAGAGAATCGCCATCTCGTTGGCCAGGCCGATGTTGATCATGCGGAAGGTGTTCTCGAGCAGCTTCACCATCTCGGCCACCCGGGTGGAGCTGACCGGAACCACCTTCTCGATGGCCTGGGAATAGAACAGGGCCGCCAGTTCGGCGGAGCGCGGCGAGACGCCCCCGACAACCTTGGGGATGTTGCGGGTCTGGTACTGGGGGTTGCCGGGGTCGACGCGCTCCGGCGAGAAACACAGAAAGAAATCGACGCCTTCGCGCAGCCCGCTCTTCTCCAGCAGCGGCAGGATGAGCTCTTCGGTGGTGCCGGGATAAGTGGTCGATTCCAGAATGATGAGCATGCCGGGGTGCAGGTGCCGCGCGATCTGCTCGGCGGCCGCGACCACGAAGCTCATGTCGGGGTCGCGGGTCTTGCGCAGCGGCGTGGGGACGCAGATGTTGATGGTGTCCAGCCCCTGGATGGCGGCAAAGTCGGCGGTGGCTTCGAGCCTGCGGTCTTTCACCAGCTGGGTCATGAAATTACAATCCACGTCGTCGATGTAGCAGCGGCCGGCCATCAGGCTGGTGACCTTGGCGGCGTCCACGTCGATCCCGGTGACGTGGAAGCCGGCGCGGGCCATCTCGACCGCCAGCGGCAGTCCCACATAACCGAGACCCAGGATCCCGGCCCGAGCCGCGCGGCTGCGGATCTTCTCCTCCAGGGCCAGGTCGTGACGGCTAGGGGTCGAGACGGTTTCGCTAGGAGCGGACATTCCATCCTCCTGAGGAAGCCTGGACGGCGACCGGGCGGGCCGCCGACTCTCGGATCGAGGCCGCCACGTATTCGATGGCCTCCGGCTCCAGTTCCGGGTACATCGGCAAGGCCAGCGCCTCGCGGGCGGCGGCCTCGGCGTTGGGGAAGTCTCCGGGCTGGTGACCCAGGCCGGCGAAAGCCGGCTGCAGGTGCAGGGGCTCTGGGTAGTATAAAGCCGTGCCCACGCCGCGGTCCCCCAGGTGGCGCCGCAGCCGGGACCGCTCCGGGGTCCTGATTACATACTGATGGAAGATATGGGCTTCGCCGGCCAGCTCCGGCGTCCGGACCACCCCCGCCAGCAGGCGGTTGTAATGTCCGGCGTGTCGGCGACGGGCGGCGTTCCAGGCCTCCAGGCGCCGCAGCTTGACGCGCAGCACGGCGGCCTGGATCTCGTCCAGGCGGCTGTTAAGGCCGACCTCGGCGTAACGGTAGGGCTCCTCGGCGCCGTGATGGCGCAGCCGGCGCAGCCGGCGGGCCAGGCGTTCGTCGCCGGTCACCATCATTCCCCCGTCGCCGGCGCCCCCCAGGTTCTTGGTGGGGTAAAAGCTGTAGCAGCCGACGGCGCCGAAGACGCCCGCCATCCTCCCCTCCCGCCGCGCCCCCAGGGCCTGGGCGGCGTCTTCGACCAGCGGAATCCGGCAGCCGGCGGCGATGGCCGCCAGCTCTTCGACGCCCGCCAGCCGTCCGTACAGGTGCACGGCCACAATCGCCCGGGTGCGGGAGTTGATGCGCCGCGCCACCTGGTCCGCGTCCAGGTTCAGGCTGTCTGCCTCCACATCGGCAAAGACCGGCCGGGCGCCCAGGCGCTGAATGGCCGCCGCGGTGGCGACAAAAGTGAAGGGTGTCGTAATCACCTCGTCGCCGGGGCCGATGTCGAGCGCCCGCAGCGCCAATAACAGGGCGTCGGAACCGGAGCCGCAGGCCACCGCGTGCGCCGCCCCGGTATAGCAGCAGATCTCCCGTTCCAGCGCCTCCCCTTCCTGGCCCAGGACGAAGCGCTGCGATCGCAACACCCCTAGCACCGCGGCTTCCAACTCCTGCCGCAGCGAGGCATATTGGGCGCTCAGATCCAGTTGGGGTACCGTCATGCCTTGGCTTGCCGTTTTCCGGCGGCCCGCTGGTATAATGACTAGTTTAGCAGCTCAGCGGGGCTAGAGGAGAATTCAATGAGCGTGAGCGCGGTTCTGAAGAAGCCTGCGCCGCCGGGGGAGGGCTCGGCGACAGGCCAAGAGGGTCCGGTGGCGGCCCCGGGGGCGCTGCGCCTGTTTACGCGCATTCTGGACTGGATCACCCAGGAACGGTATCAACTGATCAACATCACCGACCGCATCAACGAGATTGTCCGCAAGAGCGGTGTCCGCGACGGCATGGTCCACTTGCAGTCGCTTCACACCACCACCGCGGTGTTCCTCAACGAGTGGCAGGACGCTTTGCGGCACGACGTGGGCACTCTGCTCGACCAGGTGGTCCGGCGGCAGTTCGGCTGGCGGCACAACGACCCGGCCTACTCGGATTGCGAACGCCAGAACGCCGATGCCCATCTGAAAGGGCTGCTGCTGGGCCAGACCCTGTCGCTGCAAGTGCGCAACTGCAACGTTCTGCTGGGAACCTGGCAGGCCATCATCCTGGCGGAGTTCGACGGCCCGCGCTCGCGCTCCCTGTCGGTACAAGTGGTAGGCCTCTGATGGACCGCATCACCCGCAAGAGCCTCAAAGACGACCGCTTCGCCGCCGAAGTCACCCACTCGGTCGAGTACATTGCCGGGCACCGCCGCCAGGCTTTGCTCTACGGCGGCGTGGCCGTGGCGGTGCTGGCGGTGGCCGGTGGGGTGTATTTTTACCGCCAGAACCGCCAGACCGGCGCCCACGATGCCCTTTCCAGGGCGCTCGAAACCCACCGCGGTGTCGTCGCCGAGGAGGACCGTCCCGGGCGGGTAACTTTCCGCACCGCGGCGGAGAAGAACAACCGCGCCATCGAATTGTTCAACGCTGTCAGCCGGAAGTATTCCGGCGCCCAGGAGTCCAAGATCGCCCGCTATTACACCGGCCTGGTGCTCCAGGAAATGGGCAAGCCCGCGGAAGCCCAGAAGGTGTTCGAACAGCTGGCGGGGGAGGGTAACGACCAGGTCGGCTCGCTGGCCCGGCTGGGCCTGGGCGCGGTGCTGGCCGCCCAGGGGAAGGACCAAGAGGCCCGCAAGGCTTACGAGTACCTGATCCAGAACCCCACCGACACCGTGTCGGACGCCCAAGCCCGGCTGGCCCTGGCGCGCCTGGTGAAGAATCACAAGCCGGAGGAAGCGCGCCAGCTCCTGGAGGAGCTGCGAAAACGCCCCGGGTCGGCGGCCGCCGCCGCCGCTGGCGTTCTGGGCGAAATCGGAGCGAAGTAGATTTCCCTCGCCGGCCTGCGCTTTCCCGATCCACTCAGCCAGGGCCGTCTCTACCCCGAGCCGCGCCATCCCTACCGCAACGATTATCAGCGGGACCGCGACCGCATCATTCACTCCCGAGCCTTCCGGCGTCTGGAAAACAAGACCCAGGTCTTCACCTCGCCGGTCTCGGACCACTTCCGGAACCGGCTGACCCACACCATCGAAGTGGCCCAGATCGCCCGCACCGTGGCGGTGGCTCTGGAGCTGAACGAAGATCTGGTGGAAGCCCTGGCGCTGGCCCACGATATCGGGCACCCCCCCTTCGGCCACTCCGGAGAGGCCCGGCTGGACGCCGAGATGCGTCGCTTCGGCGAGCGTTTCGACCACAATCTGCACGCCCTGCGCATCGTCGAGACTTTCGAGCACCGCTACGCGGCCTTTCCCGGGCTCAACCTGACGTTCGAGGTGCGGGAAGGCATCATCAAGCACTCCCGCGACTACCCGGCCGCCGGCTTCCCGGAGCTGGCCGGCTACTGGCTGGATTTGCGGCCGCCGCTCGAAGCTCAGTTGATCGACCCGGCCGATGAGATCGCCTACCACAGCGCCGACCTGGACGACGCCTTCGACGCCGGCCTGCTGGGGATTGCCGCCGTTCGGGAGCGGGTGCCGATGTTCGATGGCCTCTGGGAGCAAGCGGAGCGGGAGTGCGCCGGCTCGCCGGAGCGCCAGAAGTTTTATCACGCCCTGCGCGGCCTGCTGGACGCCCTGGTCTCGGGCCTGATCGAGGGGACTCGGGAGGCGGCCGCGACCGCCGGAGTGGGGTCGGTCGAGGAGGTCCGGCGCCATTCCCGCCGGCTCGCGGTTTGCGGCCAAGCGGCCGCCCTGGCCGGCCGCCAGCTCAAGCAGTTGCTCTTCGAACAGGTCTACACCGCCCCCCAGTTGTTGGAGGACAAGGAGCGCTGCGCCGCCCAGGTCACCGAGCTGTTCCGCCACTACCTGGCGGCGCCGGAACGCCTCCCCCCCGCCTACCGGGCGGAGGCCGCGAAGCAACCCTTGCATCGGGTGGTTTGCGACTACCTTGCAGGCATGACGGATAACTATCTACTGAGACTGTACCAGGCGGAATTGGCCCGTTAACCCCAATACTGTTCACTTACCATAAGAACAATTTCGTGGTATTCGAGCTTGCAACCGGCCCCCGGGAGGCACAGAGGCCAGAAAGAAAAGTTTCTCGGCGCCTCGGCGCCCTCTATTGCTCCTGGGAGGCTGGCCCCCCCTGGAACACCCCGGAACAGAATCAACGGCGCTTAGTTGTCAGGTGTAATCACGATCCCGCCGCCGGTGGCGAAGGTTTTTACCTGCTGCACCGTCAGGACGCCAGGTCCTACGCAAGCGGTGGCATCATTCGGCGCCGCAGAGGAAAGCTCGAACTCCCATTGTACGGTCAGGGTGTGATCCCCTCCGCCCACATCCCCCACCACGAAGTCGAAGCTG
>Ga0247727_10000995_pt1 | contig 68929 bp, 50 predicted proteins | sample WisWelCaveWW1625_FD_202498 | JGI IMG/M metagenome (GOLD analysis project Ga0247727, IMG submission 202498) | Biofilm microbial communities from Wishing Well Cave, Virginia, United States - WW16-25 | ecosystem: Environmental > Aquatic > Deep subsurface > Groundwater > Cave microbial mat | place... | reverse complement strand
TGCACTCGAGGAGCGGTCCCATCTCTACGTCCTCGGGTTCGCAGCTTCTTGCGTGGCCGCCTCGCTCTACGCTGTCCTTATTCACTCGTGGCCGTTCGCCGTGGTCGAAGGGGTGTGGGCTGCGGTCGCGGCGCGTCGTTGGGTGCGTATCCATTCCCGTTCGCGAGTTCGACGTGGCAAGTAGCCGGCGTTGCGCCGAAGCGCATCCCGTTGTATGTTTGGCGCGACCGTGTCGGGCCTGCTCTATGCAGGTGCCGGGATACAGAGTGCGAATGAGCCCCGTGTCGCGATCGATTAAGGCGCTGCTGGCGCTCCTGGGTGTCGCATGCCCCTGGGCCCTGTTCTTCGCCGTCGCTGCGCACGCGGCCGGCCACGATCATGTCCATGCCGGACCGGCCGACAACCGGTCGAAGGTCGTCGAGCTGGCGCTGCACGGGCACCATCATGACCCGGCCACTCCCGCGCACGAGCACTCGCTCGTGGCGGCGCAGCCGGCGCCCGCATCCACGAGGATGTCGGTGGTCCGGGTCTCCATGAGCCCGAGTCGATTCGATTCCACCCTGCCGCCGACCGTCCCGGGACGGTCCGGCCTGACGGCGGGCCCGGGTGAGAGTCCGCCCGCGCCTCCCCACCCCCCCGCCGTCCTCCGCATCTGATCCCACCCGTCGAGAAGCGACTGCTCCACGCAGCGTAGCGCCGGGTCTGTACGGCGCCATTGTCGCGTTCCATCACGGGGGAGATCATGCGCAAGGCGTTCGTCGCCGGCGTTCTGGCGCTGGCATTCGGGTCAATCGTTCGCGCCCAGGGAGTCACCGAAGAGGCGTTTCTCGCCGCATTCGGCGAGGGCCACGACGCGGTCCGCGCGCTGACCGGAGGGATCGGTCAGGCGGAGGCGGCCCGGGAGCGCGCCCGGCTCTTCTCCAATCCGCGCCTGGAGTTCTGGCGCGAAGAGCCCGAAGACAACCCACGTCTGACGAACTGGGCACTCGCCTGGACGCCGCCGCTGGATGGCCGGTACGGGCCGGGCAGGAAGGCCGCCGAGGCGGGGCTGGCGGCGGCGCACGAGGGCTACTTCCTCGACCGGGCGGCGCTCCGCCGCGATATCCGCAGGGCGTTTGCGGAATGGAGCCTCGCCTTCGAGAGACACGAGGTTCAGCAGCGGCAGCTGGCGCTCGTGTCCCGCCTGGCCGGGCAGGAGCAGGAACGCGCGCGGCTGGGCGAGGCCTCCGGACTTGCGGCGCGCCGTCTGCTGCTCGTGGAAGGGGAAGCCCGCCTGGCCCTGGATTCGACCGAAGCGGACTGCGCCAGGGCCGGGGCGCTGGCCCGGGGCTGGCGACCCGATCTGCCCGCCGGTGTCGAGCCGGCCCGCGTCGTGCTGCCCGAACCGCCGGGTGCGCTCGAGATCGAGGGATCCCCCGCGCTCCGGGTGATCGAGGAGCAGATCGAACAGGCGGGCCATGAAGCGCGCCGTGCCGGAAGGTACTGGGGATTCCCGACGCTCGTGCTCGGGTGGCAGACGCTCGAGGACCGCGATGTCTCGCAGAGTGGGCCGATCCTCGCGGCGAGCTGGGCGGTGCCGCTGTTCGACCGCGATCAGGGGGGGCGCCTGGAGGCCGAGCGCCGGCAGGCGGTCGCCACGGCGCGCCTGGGGAACACGCGGGCGCGCATGGCGGCGGAGGTGGAAGGCGGTGTCGCCGCCTACCGCACCCTGTACGATTCCGCCCTGGTCGCCGGGGAGCGCGCGCGCGAGGTCGAGACGGTGATCGAGGCCGCCACCCGGGCCTTCCGCGCCGGAGAGTCGGACCTGACCGACCTGCTGGAGACGCTGCGCTCCGCCTTCGCCGCCGCGCTGCGCGAGATCGACGCACGCGACCGGGCTCTCGTGGCGCACCAGGACCTGGAGGCGCTGCTGGGACGGTCCCTCACCGGTGGAGGTCCCCGATGATTCGCGCATGGATGGCCTTCTCGATGCTGGCAGTCGCGGCCGTGATCGGATGTCGCGAGACGGGCACGCCGGACCATGCGGCGCCCGCTCACGGCGAGAGTTGGTCCGTCACGGCGTGGGGAGAGCGCTACGAGGTGTTCGCCGAGACCGATGCCCTGGCCGCCGGAAAGACCGCCACGTGCAACGCGCACATAACGATCCTGGAGGGCTTCGCGCCGTTCAAGGAGGGGACGCTCACCGTGATTCTCCGCGGAGCCGGCGGTGATCAGGCAGCAACGCGGAGCACCCCGGCGCGTGACGGAATCTACCCGGTCGAGATCACGCCGGCGACCTCCGGCGCCTTCGAACTCCTGTTCCGGGTGGAAGGACCCGCCGGCAGCGAGGAGATCCCGGCGGGCAGCGTGCACGTGGCGGCCGCGGGGACCCGCGGAGACGCCGCCACCGACACCCACATGTCCGGACCCGAGGCGATTCCCTTTCTCAAGGAACAGCAATGGCGCACCGAATTCGCCACCGCCCCGGTTTCCGAGTCGACGATCAACGAGAGCGTCGCCGGGCCGGGGCGCGTGACGGCGGCGGCGGGCGGCGAGGTGACGCTCACCGCTGCGGTGGACGGGACGGTGGCTTCGAAGCCCTGGCCCTTCCCCGGGCTCGATGTGGCGAAGGGAAGCGTGGTGCTTCGGATCCTGCCGCGGATCGGCGGGCGCAGCCTGCCGGACCTGGAAGCCGAGACCACCTCGCTCGAAGCCGAGGCCGAGGCCGCCCGGCACCGGCTTGCGCGGCTCACCGAGCTTCTCGGGGTCGAGGCCACGAGCGCCGCCGAGGTCGAACGGGCCCGCGCCACGCTCGCCGGTCTCGAGGCGCGCCTCGGCGCCGCCCGGCGGGGGGTGGATGCGGCCACGGCGCCGGCCGGATCGCCGTCCGACGCGAGCCTGTCGGTCCTGGCGCCCTGGTCGGGTCGTGTCGCCGAGGTGGCGGTATCCCCGGGGCAAACCGTTTCCGCCGGCACGTCTCTCGCGCGGATTGTCCGGTTGCGGCCGCTGTGGATCGTCCTGGCGCTGCGCCCGGAAGATGCCGCCCGCGTCCGCGGTCGGCCGGCCGGTCTCCTGCTGCGGCGGTCCGGGTCGTCGGAGGTGCTCGCCGCGGGCGCGGACCGCCTGCGCATCGTCTCGCGATCCCCGGAGGTGGACCGGGTGACCGGGACGCTCAACCTCATCGTCGAGGTCGATCGGGATGCCGCGGAGCTGCCCATCGGCAGCGCCGTGGAGGCGGAGCTGCTCCTGCCCGGCGAAAAGCGCGGCATCGTCGTCCCCGCGACCGCGCTCGTCGACGACGGCGGTGTGGCCGTCGTCTACGTCCAGATCGGTGGTGAGGGTTTCCTGCGGCGGGAGGTGCGCGTTCTCGCGCGGCAGGGCGCCGAGGTCCTGGTCGAGGGGCTCAGACCGGGCGAGCGGCTGGTCACGCGGGGCGGCGGCGCCATCCGGCGCAGCGCGCTCCTTTCCTCGGGTGCCCCCGAGGGGCACGTTCACTGAGGCCGGCATGCTGAACACCATCATCAAGGTCTCGCTGCGTCATCGTTGGGCGGTCGTCGTGACCGCCGTGGCCTTCCTGGCCGCGGGTCTCTTCCTGACCGCGCGGCTGCCCGTCGACATCTTCCCCGACCTCACGGCGCCGACCGTCACCGTGATCACCGAGGCCAAGGGTCTGGCTCCCGAGGAGGTGGAGCTGCTGGTCACCTTCCCCGTCGAGTCCTCCCTCAACGGAGCCTCGGGTGTGCGCCGGATCCGATCGGTCTCCGGTCCCGGCATCGCGGTGGTGTGGGTCGAGTTCGAATGGGGCCAGGACGTCTACCGCGCCCGTCAGGTCGTGGCCGAGCGGCTGCAGACCGTCGCCTTGCCCGAGGGGGTGGAGAGGCCGATGCTCGGGCCGGTCAGCTCCATCATGGGTGAAATCACCTTCATCGCCATCACGGCGGCGGAGTTGCCGCCGATGGAGCTCCGGCGCCTCGCCGAGTCGGTGGTGCGCCGCAGCCTGCTTTCCCTGCCGGGGATCTCGCAGGTCGTCCCCATCGGCGGGGAGGTCCGGGAGTTCCTCGTGGAGATCGAACCCGCGGCCATCACTCAGGCCGGCCTCTCCGTCGGCGAGATCGTCGCAGCCCTGCGGCTGGCGAGCGCCGTGCCGGCGGCCGGCTTCCATGTCGACGCGGGGACGGAGTATCTCGTCCGCGCCCGCGGCCGCGCCCGATCGACGAACGACCTGGCGGCGACCGTCCTGCGGGTCCGCGACGGCATTCCGTTGCGCCTGGGGCAGGTGGCCTCGGTCCGCGAGGCGCCCGAGCCGGCCCGGGGCACCGCCTCCTACCGTGCCAGGCCGGCCGTGATCCTGAGCGTGCAGAAGCAGCCCGGCGCCAACACCCTGGCGCTCACGCGCGCGATCGACCACGTCGTCGAGGAGCTGCAGAAGGGCCTGCCGCCGGGCGTCGTCATCGAGAAGGAGAACTTCAGGCAGGCCGAGTTCATCGAGGTGGCGATCCACAACGTGTCGGTCGCGCTCCGCGACGGCGCGATCCTCGTCCTGATCGTGCTCTTCCTCTTTCTCGGCAATCTGCGGACCACCCTGATCTCGGCCGTGGCCATCCCGCTGTCGCTCGTGGCCGGGGTGGCGGCGATCTGGGCCTTCGGCGGGACCCTCAACACCATGACCCTGGGAGGGTTCACGATCGCCATCGGCGCCCTCGTCGACGACGCGATCATCGATGTCGAGAATGTGTTCCGGCGGCTGCGCGAGGAGCGGCGCAAGCCCGCGTCCGCCCGCCAGCCGCTCTTCGACGTCGTGTTCCGGGCCTCCTCCGAGGTGCGCGGCGCGATCCTGTTCGCCACCCTGGTGATCGCGCTCGTCTTCCTGCCGCTGCTCGTCCTGCCAGGAATCGAGGGGCGCCTCCTGCGGCCGCTCGGCCTCGCCTATCTGGCGGCTCTCGCGGGATCGTTCCTGGTCGCGCTCACGGTCACGCCGGTCCTCTGCCTGATGCTTCTGCCGCGCGGCGCCCTCCTCGATGCGGAGGAACCATGGATCCTCAGGCAGTGGAAGCGAGCCTACGACCGGACGCTCGCATTCTGCCTGGATCGGCGCGGCCTGGTTCTGGGCTCCGCGCTGGTCGGAGTGGCGGCCGCGCTGGCGATCCTGCCCTTTCTCGGCCACTCGTTCCTGCCCCCGTTCAACGAAGGGAGCCTCACCGTCGGCATCGTCAGCCCGCTGGGCACGCCGCTGGCCGATGGTGACGCGCTGGGGCGCGAGGTGGAGCGGGCGCTGCTGGCGTTCCCGGAGGTCGTCTCGACCAGCCGGCGCACGGGACGGGCCGAGAAGGACGAGCATGTCCAGGGTGTGAACGCCTCCGAGATGGAGGTCGTCCTGAGACCGGGACGGCCCAAGGGCGAGCTGCTCGCCCTCATGCGGAAGGCCGTGGCCACGATCCCGGGCGTGAGCGTGAGTTTCGGCCAGCCGATCAGCCATCGGATCGATCACATGATCTCGGGGAGCAAGACCAACCTGGCGGTCAAGATCTTCGGGCCCGATCTTTCCGTCCTTCGCGGCCTGTCCGCGGGCGCCGAACGCCTCCTGCGGGATGTCCCCGGCATCGTGGATCTCTCGAACCAGGAACAGGCCACCGTGCCGCAGCTGCTGCTCGATTTCGATCGGGAGGCGATGGGCCGCTTCGGTCTCACGCCCGCGGGCCTGGCGCAGTCGATCGAGGCGCTCTTTCAGGGCGCCCCTGCCGGCGAGATCGTCGAAGGGGGCCTCACATCCCGTGTCGTCGTCCGCTATCCCGAACGGCTGCGGGGCCGTCGCGACCTCATCGGATCCCTCCCCGTGACGACGGCGGCCGGCGATGTGATCCGCCTCGGGGACGCGGCGCGCGTCGGGTTCGACCTGGGGCCTGGGCTGGTCAGGCGGGAGAGCGTGCAGCGCGTCGCCGTCCTCACGGCCAACATCGCGGGTAGCGACCTCGCCGGGGTCGTCGAAAGGGCGCGCGGCGTCCTCGCCGGCGGTCTGGCCTTGCCTGAGGGCTACCGCGTGGTCTTCGGCGGCCAGTTCGAGGAGGCGGCGCGGAGCGTCCAGAATCTCGGGTTCCTGGCCCTCTTCCTCGCCGGCGCCATGTACGGCCTGCTCTTCCTGGCGTTTCGGAGCCACCGTCACACCCTGATCGTGCTGGTGAACCTGCCGCTGGCTCTCATCGGCGGGCTCGCCGCCGTGGCCCTGGGTGGCAAGGGCCTGAGCGTGGCCTCGCTCGTCGGCTTCATCACGCTGTTCGGCATCGCCACGCGCAACGGTGTGCTGCTCATCAGTCACTACGAGCATCTGTTGCGGGACGAGGGCCTGCCGCTGAGCGAGGCCGTCGTGCGCGGATCGCGGGAGAGGCTGGCGCCCGTGCTGATGACTGCGCTGACCGCGGGTCTTGCCCTGGTTCCCCTGGTGCTGACCGGCGACCGGCCGGGCAACGAGATCCAGAGCCCGATGGCCGGGGTGATCCTGGGGGGGCTGCTGACGTCGACCTTCCTGAACCTCGTCGTCGTCCCCGTGCTCTTTGTCCGCTGGGGCGAGCCGGCGGTGCGCGCGATCGACCACACCCGCGGGAATCCCTGATGGGACCCCCCGCACGTGCGCCGGGCGCGACGCGGCAGGGTATTGCCCTGGCGCTGGCGGCGGCGGGCCTTTTCGGGTTGAGCGTTCCGTGCTCCAAACTGCTGCTCGGGGAGATGTCGCCGGTGCTCGTCGCGGGCCTCCTCTACTGCGGGGCGGGCGCCGGCATGTCCGCTGTGACGGTTCTGGCCAGCCGGCGCGGCAGCGAGGGGCGCCTCGGCCGGAAGGACATCCCATGGCTCGCCGGCGCCGTCCTGACCGGAGGGGTTGCCGGCCCGGTGCTTCTGATGTGGGGCCTCGCATCCACCCCCGCGTCGTCGACCGCGCTCCTCCTCAACCTGGAGGGGGTCTTTACGGCGGCCCTTGCGTGGTTCGTCTTCCGCGAGAACTTCGACTGGCGGATCGCGCTCGGGATGGTGCTCATCATCGCCGGCGGGATTGTGCTCGCGCGGCCGCCGGGCGGCGGGTTCGCCCTGCCTGCGGGGGCGCTTGCCGTCGCGGGGGCCGCTCTCTGCTGGGCGATCGACAACAACCTCACGCAGAAGGTGTCGGGCGCCGACCCGCTGCGGATCGCGGCCATCAAGGGCGTCGTCGCCGGCATCGTCAACGTCGTGCTCGCACTCGGCCTGGGGGCGCGGATGCCCTCGGCCGGACTCAGCGCGGGCGCTCTGATCGTCGGCCTTCTTGGCTACGGGATCAGCCTCAGCCTGTTCGTGGCCGCCCTCAGGCACCTCGGCACCGCGCGCACCGCGGCATACTTCTCTGCGGCGCCTTTCATCGGGGCGGTCGCCGCGCTCGTCATGCTCGACGAGCCGCTGCGACCGGAACTGTCGGCCGCCGCACTTCTGATGGGACTCGGCATCCGGCTCCATCTGACCGAGCGCCACGACCACGTGCACGAGCACGGAGCCCTCGCCCACGACCATCGTCACCGGCACGATGAGCATCACGAGCACCCGCATGGTCCGGACGATCCTCCGGGCGATCCGCACGCGCATCCACACGTCCACGCGCGAGTGATCCACGGACACCCGCACTATCCGGACATTCACCACCGGGATCACCCGCACCGAGCCCGCCGACCCGAATCCCCGGGGCGTATGATGTCGGCCCGATGAGGAGGAGCCCATGACGGCCCTGCGTGACCTGGTCGAGGCTGCCGCCGTGCGCATCCGCCCGCATGTGCTCGAGACGCCGATCGAGCCGTCGCCGGAGCTGGGGCGCCTTGGCGGGGCCGAGGTGCTGCTGAAGCTCGAGAACCTCCAGCGCACCGGGTCGTTCAAGCTGCGCGGCGCGATGAACCGGCTGCTCACGTTGCCACCGGCGGCGCTCGCCGCGGGCGTCGTGACGGCGTCGTCGGGGAACCACGGCGCGGGCGTCGCCTGGGGGCTGCGGGCGCTCGGCGGCCGCGGCCTGGTGTTCGTGCCGGAGGATGCCTCGCCGGCCAAGCTGCAGGCCATCCGCGACCTCGGCGCCGACATCCGCGCCGAAGGTCATGACAGCGGCCTGTCCGAGATCGCCGCGCGGCGGCACGCCGCCGAGACCGGGCTGACCTACGTCTCGCCTTACAACGACCCCGCCATCATCGCCGGACAGGGGACCGTCGGCCTGGAGCTGGCGCGCCAGGCCGGCGATCTCGACGCCGTTTTCGTTGCGGTCGGCGGCGGCGGGCTCATCGGCGGCATCGGCGGCTGGTATAAGGGAAATGGTGGGCGCGTCGCCGTCGTCGCCTGCTCGGCGGAGAACTCCGCCGTCATGCATCACTCGATCGCCGCCGGGCGGATCGTGGACATGGAGTCGAAGCCGACCCTGTCGGACGGCACCGCCGGCGCGGTCGAGCCGGGGGCGATCACCTTCGATCTCTGCCGGCAGGTGGTCGACGAGTGGGTGCTCGTGACCGAGGAAGAGATCGGCGCCGCCATGCGCCTGGTGATCGGGCGTCACCACACTCTCATCGAGGGGGCGGCCGGTGTGGCGGTCGCCGGCTATCTCAAGGTCGCCGATCGCTTTCGCGGCCGCCGCGTCGCCATCGTCCTGTGCGGTGCCAACATCGCCCTGCAGCGGCTGCGCGGCGTTCTCAGCGACTAGCCGGGGCCGCCGCGGGAGTGGCACCGGGCGCGGCAGCCGCCGAGGGCCCGATCACCGGCGGTGTGCCCCCGCCGTGGGATCCGTCGTCAGGAGGCCCGGCGCCGCCGTCGCGCCGCGGGCGTCGCAGCGACGACCAGAGCCCGCCGGTGTTGAAGCACTCCCAGCCCCAACGCAGCCAGCGCACCATCGCCGCCGCGAGCCAGAGCGACCAGGCAAGCATCGCCAGCCGGTAGACGAGCAGGGGCACGGACAGGACCCACGGGCGCGGCAGGGCGCCATCGGTGCGATCGAGATACCACTCGAGAGTGCCGGAGGTCGAGCCGTTCCCGGTGATCTGCATGTCCGGCAGACCGAGGAGTCCGTGCTCGATCGCCCAGAAAAGGAGAACCGCGGCGGCGAGCGTCCAAGCCGTGATCAGGATCTGCAGTCCGTCGAAAGCGCCGGAGTGGGCCGGGGGGCGGGCGCGGCGCAGTCCAAGAACGAGCAGCCAGCCGGCGATCACGAGCGAGCTCCAGAGCGGAACCTGCGTCAGGCCGAGGCTGAGGAGGAACCAGTGACGCCAGCGCAGCGGCGTGAGCCCCGTCGCCGCCAGCCCGAACGACACGAGCAGCGCGATGACCAGGTGGCTCCAGAACAGCACCGCCGGGCCGAGCCGCGGGCCGCCGGCGAACAGGGTCCAGCGATCCGCGGGCATGCTCACCGTGACCCTGGCATTGACGCTCTCGGCGCCCAGCCCGATCGTCGGGAGGCGCAGCAAGGCGCCGATGCCGCGCGCCTCGCGCCAGGCGATCTGCATCGCGTGCCGGCCGGGCGTGAGCGGCAGGATGACATGGTCGCCATCCTGGCGGATCGGCTGCGTCCTCCCGTCGATGGTCACGGACAGCAGTGTCGCACCGGCCGGCAAGGTGATGGAATGCTCGCCGCCGCGGCTGGCGCGCAGTCGGAGATCGAGCGTGGCGTCCGCCATGCGCAGGCCGGGGGCCAGGACGAGGGTGCTGCCGTCGATGGTCAGCGTCCTGCCATCTACCGGCGCGGGCCTGGTCACGCGCAACGTCAGCGATTCGCCCGGCCAGGGGCGCCATTCGAGGGCGCGCAGCGCCGTGGTGTCGCCGGGATGCATGGGGGCGAGACCCTCCGCATCGACGTGCCAGACCGGGCTCGCCGCCAGGCGCCAGACCTCCGTCCACGGAATCCCGTCGGGCGCATTGAGGTGGATGGCCTCGGCGACATCGAGAACCGACGTCCATTGAAACTCGGCAGCCTCCGGTGACAGACCGACGACCGCGCGCCCGTCGCGGACACGCACGTCCGCCGAGGTCACCGCCTCACCCGGAAGCAGTGGCACCTCGATCAACACCGCCGTGCCGGCCGGCGTGAGGCGGGTGACGCGGGTGCGCATCTCCCAGCGCAGGCCGATCTCGAGGGCGCGTTCGACGCGCACGAACGGCGGCATCGTCCCGGGCTCGAGCGTGGTTCCGCGGTCGCCGCGCCCGCGCAGCCGTGCGAGTTGCAGCGCCTCCTCGGCGCGGCCTTCCTGCAGCCCGTCGACGCGCCAGCCCTCGGCGCGCGCCGTGACCAGCCCGGGCGCCAGGGGCAGCGGCAGCGGCACGCTGTCCCGGTCGGCGAGCGGGCCCTCCATGAGCACCTGGTGCCTTCCCGGTGTGAGCGCGATCCACAGCCTCCCGTCGCCGGCGCGCAGCAGCCCCGGCGCCGGCGCGCCATCGAGAAGGACGCGTGTCGGCATCCACATGTCGGCGCCGCCCGGGAGCGGGGCCGCCACGGCCGCCGCGGCATCGATCTCGATACGCAGGCGCAGCGTCGACGGGGTCGCTTCCAGGGCCAGACGGGGACAGGAGAGGCACGCGGCCCCGCAGTCGGGAGGCGCCAACAGACGCTCGCGCAGGCTCTCGAGCATCTCGCCGGGCGGGAATTCCGCTGCCCGGGCCGGCGCGGGCGCGAGCATGAAAACCCCGGCGAGGACCATTGCGATCGCGGCGGCGCCACCGGGGAGGCCGGGGACGCCGGGGACGCGGCGATGGCGCAGGCCGGCGAGGATCAGGACGACGGCCAGGGCGGCCAGCAGCCCAACGCGGGCCCAGCAGAGCAGCGCGCACGCGATCGGCGGTAGCAGGAAGAGCCGCAGGGGCTGTCCGCGGCCGACCGGGCCGCGCCACTCCAGATCGATGCGGCGCCACGACCAGTCCGACAGACCCGGGCCCGTCTGCGCCATCATCCGTGGATCGGGCGCCAGGTTCGATGACAGGAATCCCCCCTTCTGCTCGACCGGGGGCGGGGACGAGGCTTGGGCATAACCGCTCGAGCGCATCGCCATCGTTTCCCGGTTGCGCGCCATGTCGAGCACGTCACCCGCGTTCCCGAACTCGTCGAACCGGGTCTCGCCGATCCCGCCCGACCCGACCTGTGACGCCCAGGCCATCGGTTGCTCGAGGGCCGGATAAAGCGCCGTGCGCGCCTGCTGGACCAGGAACGGCACCAGGACCAGGACCAGGACGACGATCGCCACCAGGTGCAGGACGCGGGCGACGCGCCACACGCGGCCCTCCGGCAGCGCAGCGACGAGCGCCGCGGCGACCACCGCGGCAACCCAGGTCCAGCGCGGCGCGCCCACCTCGATCCACGACAGACCCAGGGCCGCGAAGGCGAGGAGCCCGTACCGCCGGCCCCACAGCCGCGCCGCGCCCAGCGTGAGGACCAGGACGAGGAAGAGATCGAGTAGCGTCCAGGCCGACACCCAGGTGGCGTCGATGTCGTCGACCCCCGCGGCATGCAGCAGGCGCCACCCCGGAGGCAGGTGGATCCGGCCGTCGGCACGCGTGAAATCAGCGTCCCAGCCGAGCGCCGGGAACGAGCGGGCGTGGCCGGGAATGCGGCTGTCGGCTTCGACGCTCGCCTGCCCCTGGCGGATCTCGAACCCCGGCGGCGCCGCGGCGTCGCGGCGGGTGATCACCTGGTCGACCGCGTCGATGGAGACCCGCCCCAGGACGGCGGGGGCCGGCATCTCGAGCCTCCAGGAGCGGACGAACGCGCCGCCAATGTGATCGCGGATCGTCCAGCCGCCGCCATCGAAGTCGAGCCAGAGACGGCGGTCGATCTCCAGTTGATCGGGGGCAGGATCGGCGTCGCCGCGCTGCTTCTCCTCGATCAAGAGCGTGTCACCGGGCTTCATGATGTAGGCTGGCAGCGTCCGCCAATCGGCAGGGAGCGTGGTCTGCTGCGGGTCGATGGCGGCGGGACCCGACAAAGCGACCTGACGCAAGGCGGGGCGGGACTGGAAGACCCAGATCTCATCCTCGGTCCACGGGCCGCCGGCGTCGGGTCTCGCCAGCGCCGACACCGGCCCGATGTGGCGGGCGGCGAGTGTCAGCACCCAGGACCCCGGACGCACCTGCACGACCAGGCGGCCGGCGGGGTCGAGGCGCGCCGGCAGCGCTCCCGCGAGCTCCATCGGGATGAAACCGTCCGGCAACACCCGGCCGAAGAGCAGCTCGCGGCTGCGGCCCGAGACACGCAACTCGAGACGCGTCGTCAGGACGAGCGGCACGTCGTCATCGACAAACCGGTGCACCACGAGGTCGACGCGGCTTTCCTCTTCAGGCCCCCCCTGCTTCTGCAGCCAGACACCGCCGGCGGCGTCGCGCACCGGAAAAGGCACCTCGCGGCCGCGGACTGTCAGAGCCAGGAGACCAGTCGCTGCGGGGACACGGAGCAACGGCGGCAGGGTCTCCCACTCGAGGCGTCCGGTGACGCGGTGGCGGCCGGCGTCGAGATCCACCCCGGGCTGCCCGTCGCGCAGCACCACCACCCTGGCGCGGCCATCGACCGACACGTCTTGCGGCCAGAACCGCGCGTCGCCCGGGAGCGGAACCCAGTCGTTGCGGTGCACGAGCCAGTCCTGAGCGAAGCGCCCGCCGTGATCGTCGATCGTGAGCTCGAGCCGCGCCGGCCACACACAAGCGCGGCGCCCGCTCGCGGCCTCCTCGGAACGCGATTCGGCGGCCGTCGCCTGGGTGGACTGGCCCTCACCGCCCTCGCCGGGCGACGGCCGCGGGTCGCCGGCGGGCAGAAAAGGGCACACGGCGTCCTCGTGGCCGCGCAGGACCCAGTCGATCCAGGGCCGGAGTGGTTCGGGAACCTCGGAGGGCTTCAACGGCTCCGCCAGGGCGGGAGCAGAAGCCCCCGGCGCGACGAACGCGATCATCGCCACCAGGATGAGCACGGTCAACCACCGAACGGCAGACGGCATGGCGCCCTCCTCGCGGGTTCGGGTCATCCGAGCGGGTCATCTTACGCCAGCGGTGGGTCCGGGCGATGTCTCAGCCGGTCGGGCTCAGATCGATCTCCATGTACCGCGCGCCGGGAATGGGGTTCTCACGGTAGGGTGGGATGTCGCGGAAGCCGAGTGCGGTGTACATCGCGATGGCGCGCTCCATCGAGGGTATCGTGTCGAGCCGCATGCGGCGGTAGCCGCGCATCCGGGCCGCGTCGAGGATCGCGTCGGCGAGACGGCGGCCGATGCCGCGGCCGCGCCCGTCGGGGCGCACATAGAGCCGCTTCATCTCGCACACACCCGGCTCGAGAGGGCGCAGCGCGACGCATCCGAGGGCGCGACCGGCGCCGCGCGCGGCCGCGTCGGCGACGGTGTCGGCCTGCTCGACCGCGGTCGCCTCCACCGCCAGCAGGAGCGCCCCGCGCGGCGACGCGTACTCCCCTGGCAGCCCGCGCAGCTCGGCGTCGAATCCCTGGAAGCACAGATCGAAGCCGAGCGACGCGCCGTACTCCTCGAAGAGAGCCCTGACGATCGCGATGTCGGCGGGCCCGGCCGCCTGGCGGAGAACGATCATCGCGCCTCCCTCCGCCCTCCGCGTCAGGCCTTGTCGAGCGCCTGCCTGAAGTCGTCGATCAGATCCTCGGCCGCCTCGATGCCGCACGACACGCGCACCAGGTCGTCGGTGATCCCGATGGCCTCGCGCTCTTCCTTCCTGAGGCCGGCGTGCGAGGTGAGCGACGGGCGGACGACGAGCGACTCGACGCCGCCCAGGCTGGGCGCGTTGTACGGGATGCGCAGCGCCGGGATGAAACGCTCGACCGCCGGCAGCCCGCCCTTGAGCCGCAGGCTCAGCATGCCGCCGAACCCGGACAGCATCTCGCGCGCGTGGCGGTGATCGGGATGGGTCTCGAGGCCGGGGTAGTTGACGGCCGCGACGCGGGGATGCGCCGCCAGAGCGCGCGCCAGCGCCAGCGCGTTGCCGTTCTGCGCCCTCACCCTGAGCGCCAGCGTCTTGAGTCCGCGCGCCAGCAGGAAGCCGGCATGCGGGTCGAGGACGCCGCCGTAATGGTTGGCCGTCCGCCGCACCTTCTCGACCAGCGCCGCCGATCCGACGACGCAGCCGGCCACCAGGTCCGAATGGCCGTTCATGTACTTGGTGGCGCTGTGGAACGCGAGGTCGAACCCGGCCGCGAGCGGCCGGAAGTTGACCGGGGTCGCGAAGGTGTTGTCGATGATCGTCGTGAGGCCGTGCTCCTTCGCGAACCGTACGACCTCGCGCAGGCGCGGCACCCGCATCATCGGGTTGGTGATCGTCTCGACGAGGAAGACGCGGGTCTCCTTGCGCAGCGCCGCCCCCCAGGTCTCCGGCCTGCCGGCGTCGACGAAGGTGCAGGCGATGCCGTTGTGCGGCGCGTGCTCGGTGAGGAACGTGTGGGTGCCGCCGTAAAGCGTGTCACCCGCGATCAGGTGGTCGCCCGATTTCAGCAGCGTCATCAGGCAGCCGGTCGCCGCCGCCATCCCCGACGAGGTCGCGAGGGCCGCCTCGGCCCCCTCGAGCGCCGCCAGCTTGCCGTGCAGATACTGCTGCGACGGCGTGCTGCTCAGGCGGATGTACTTGATGTCGTGGTAGTCGGTGCCCTCCTCGTAGGCATAGACGGTCGACTGGTAGATCGGGAAGATGATCGACCCCTCGGGTCCCGGGCGTCGCGCGCCGGAATGGACGGCGAGGGTGTCGATGCGCTGAGTGGGTCGATCGTCGGACATGGGGGGCCTCCTGGGCGGGCCGGGGCGCGGCCACGATCGCGTGATTCTACCCTACCCCCGTGGGCCGCCCCGGGAGGGGGCCGTCACTTCACGGGCAGGCCGAGACGCGCCGCGTCGCGGCGCATGCGCGCGGCCAGGTCGACGATCTGGGGCCGGATGTCGGGGAAGGCACAGGCCGGGAGGAGCCGATCGATCAGGGCCAGGGCCTCCTTGTACCGGCGCGCGTTCCCGAGTGCGGCCGCTTCGTTGAAAACCGAAATGCAATCGCCGTCGCGGATCTCCCCCGTAGGGATGGAACGGAGGCGGCGGATTTCGCTCTCGTCCGGTGCGGGAATCGGCGGCCGGCCCGCTCCGCCGGGTCCCGTTGCGGGGGTCTGCGGAGTCGCAGGGGCGGGTTTCGGCGGCAGGGGCGGCGGATCGTCGACGACAATGGCCGGCGGCGCCCCGGCGACGTCGGCGGCGTGGCGGCGGGCCTCGTCCTGCGCACGCCGAGCCTGGACGAATCCGCGGGCCGAGTCGACAGTCGAGGCGTCGGCGACCCGCGGCAGGACGCTTCGGACGAAGGCCTCGGCGCGATCGAGGTCGCCGCGCGCGGCGTACAGGAACGTCAGGGCCACGGCGGCATCGCCCCGCTGTTGCATCCTCTCGATGCCGTTCTCGAGGAGACCGATCGCGCGGTCGGTGTCGGATCGCGTGGCGGTGTCCGGGTGGATCAGCAGCGAGCGGCCGAACGCGACGGCCGCCTCGGTGAACTGCGGCCGCACGGTCACCGCCTGCCGGAGCGCGTCGCGGCCGCGGCCGACCGCAGGGGCATCGCCCTGCGTGAGGAGCGCTTCTCCGAGGAGGAAGGCCGCTCGGGCGTCCCGTTGATCGGCGTCGAGGGCCTTCGCGTAGGCCTCCAGCGCCTCCCTGGGCCGCCCAAGGGCCGCATGGACGCGACCCAGGGTCCGCCACGCCGCCGGCGGCGCGGTTGTCGCGGCCAGGACGGGGGCCAGCATCTCCTCCGCCTGCGCGGCGCGTTCCGGATCGAGAGAAACCATGACCTCAGCGAGGCGCGCGGCGGCCTCGTCGCGCGCGAGCGGTCGCGTGACCACCTGCCGATCGAACTCCTGGTCCTTGAATCGGGCGATGGTGTGATGAAAGCGATTCTGCGCAATGTGCCGCTTGATCTCCGCCTCGAACGCCGCCATGTCGACGTCGAAGGCCTTGGCGAAGGCGGCATCCGGGGGCTGGCCGGCCCCGAGGTGTTCGAGGTAATCGGCCAGCTGGGGCCTGCGGTCCGGGTTGTCCCAGAGCAGGTAGTGCGTTATCGCCCACGACTGGGCATAGAAGACGCCGCGCCGATCGCCCTCGTTGTACTCGGGTGATCCGTGTCGAACGGCGAACAGATCGGGCAGGGGCATGAGGATCGCCATGCGCAGATAGCCCACGTGGGCTTCGCTCGGGCGGCCGACCTCGGCCGTGTCTTCGTCGCTGCGGAAAGTCTCGTAGCACTCCGCGAGGCCCTCGTTGAACCACACCGGCAGCGGCGGGAAGTTGAGCTGCGCGAAGTAGTGCATGTACTCGTGATAGATGGTCGGCATTGGATCCGTCTGGGTCGAACCGTTGACCAGGATCAGGTTCGCGTCGCGGCCGGCCTGGAACAGGCCGGCCACCTCGACCGGGCGCCCTTCGAATCGCGGCGCATACGGGGTCATCGAATCGCCGTCGCGGAACACGACGACGAGGGTCTCGACCGGCGCCTCGACCTGGAGTTTCGCGTACAACAGGGACAGTACCTGTCGAAACCTCTCGAGCCGGCGGAGGATGTCGAGGGTGCGACGGGTCGGCGCGCTGCCGATCGCGGTGAAATGTGCGGACCTGTATTCCGTCCACTCCGACCCGGCTTGCGGACGCGCCGGGGGGGCGGCGCGCGCCATGGGCGGCACCCACGCGACCGTCGCAGTGAAGGCCAGGATGAGGGCTGCCGCGCCGCCACGCCTGAAGAGAGCCATGCCGCTTCCCCGCGGAGGATTCTATCCCGCCCCGGTTGGCAATGGATCGGCGTGGCCCCGCTCAGTGCAGTTCGAGCCCCGGGCGGCCGCTGCCGTCGGCGGATTCGCCGTACTCCAGCAGGACCATCGTGCTCATCCCCGGGTTCGGCGCCTCTATCGGCACCGGGCGGCTGTCGAACGCCGGGCCGACGACTCTCACCCGATGGATGCCGGGCTCGACCGGAAAGGCGGTGCGGGTCGCCTGGCCGATGCGCTCGAGGCGGCCGGCGACAACACCGTCGATCTCGACCTCGAGGCCGGCGAACTGGTCGGGGTCGGTTCCGAACTCGATCAGGATGCGCGCCTCGCTCCCCGGCAGGAGCGAGCCGCCGCACAGCATGTAGGCCGCGGTGATGATGATGCCCGCGGCGACCAGACCCAGACGGATGCGCAGCGCGTTCAGGAACATTTTCGTCATCCCCCGGCCGTGCGGCCTCGCCGGGGGCCGCGATCGATGCGGACGGGTGGCGCGACCCCCCCGGGCGGCACTAAATATAGGCGCCGGACTTTCGGAGTCGAGGCCATGCACGAGAACGGGGTCACGACATTCGGCGGCATCGTGGGGCGCGTCCTGCGCGACGCGACCTCGTTCGGCACCGCGGTCACCTCGTTCATCCTCGGCGCCATCGTCGTCGCGGTGTCGTTCGTCTTCACCTTCATCGGCAACGAGGCTCTCGCCCAGATCTTCGTGCAGATCATCGTGGCGGTGGCGCTGGCGCGCTTCACCCTCAACGGCCTGTCGGGCGAGTTCCGCGGCACGATCCTGTCGACCGCGGGCGGGTCGTGGGCCCTGGCCCTCATGGTCGCCGCGCGCTACCTGGTGCTCAACCTGCTCTGGATGGCGCCGATGGCCTTCGCCATGTGGCAGGCGGTGACCGCCGCGTCGCTCGAAGCCGCGGCGGGGCTCGTGCCGGGCGGCGGCTTCGCCGGCGCGGCGCCGGCCTTCGGGTCCGAGGCGCCGGGCGCCGTCGCGGGCGCGCCGGCGGCGCCGGCCGGCGGCCTGGCGCTGGCGCTGCCGATCGTCGCCATCCTGACATCGAAGCCGGTACTGGCGGCGTTCGTGTTCATCATGTTCGGGCTGACGCTCCTGCCGCCGATCTTCCTGATCGTCGCGGTGCGGGCGGAGCGCTTCGGCGAGATCTTCTCGGCCGATCTCTGGCGCGGGGCCTTCGCGGGGCGGTTCGCCGATCTCTACGTCATCTACGCCATCCACGGCGGCGGCATCGGGATGATGATCATCCTCGCCATCCCGGTCGTGCTGCTCGGCTTCAGCGCCGCCAGCGAGTTCGGCATCCTGTTCGCGTTCCTGGCGTTCGGCTACATGTGCGGCCTGGCCATCACCCTGCTCGGGAGGCTGTGCGGCTTCTTCGCCTTCGGCGAAGAGCACACCGGTCCGGTTTACGGGACGGCGCCGGCCGGCGGCGGTCCCGGCGCACAGCGCGTCGCGGCCCGGTTCACGCCGCGCCTCGTCCACGGCGGCGCCGCGGGATCGGAGGCCGCCGGGATGGGTGACGCAGCCGGCATGGGCGGCGCGGTCACGGCAGGCGCGCCGGCCGTCGCCGTCGCGGCCGGGGTCGAGGACGCGCCCGACGATTCCGGCCGGCCGCCCGTCCCCGACGCGGCCGGGCGCGCGGCGGCGGCGCGCGCCCGCTTCGCCACCGATCGCGACGGCGCGCTCGGCGATCTGCGGCAACTGCACGCCGACCACGCCCCGAGCGCTCCCGTCATGCACGCCCTCGCCCTGTGCCTGCACGAGGCCGGCCGCGCCGCCGAGGCGCTCGCGATGGCGCGCCAGGCGATGCCCCTGTGCATCGCCCGCGGCCAGGCGCCGCTGGCGGCGGAGCTGTTCGCGACATTCTGGAAGCAGGCGAAGGAGCTGGGGCTCGACCACGAGCAGATCGACGCCGTGGCGTCGTCGTTCATGAAGTCGGGCGACCTCGGCCGGGCGGTGTCGGCCTACGGCCTGGCTCTGACGATGGACCCGGCCGACCGCAAGGCGACCAAGGGCCTCCTGCAGGCGGCCGACCAGCGCCTCCACAAGGAGGGCCGGCCAAAGGACGCGGCGAAGATCTACACATTCCTCCTGATTCACGCGCCGAACTCGTCCTTCGCCGAGGACATGCGGCGCGGGCTCGCCGAGGCCGAGGCGCGCCTCGCCCGCGCGTCGTAGAGAGACACCCCCGGTTTCAGCCTTTCGCCGGCGGCTTGTTGCCGAGCGCGCCGGCGCGGTATGCCAGCTCGAGGATCTCCTCGAGCCATGCAAGCCGCTGCGCCGGGGTGGCGGCGAGCGTCGACTCGAGTCGCTGCTTCCGGGCGTCTTCCCAGGTCGCCGGCCAGCGATCGGGGGGTGCGGTGTCGGTCAAGACCTGCGGGCCGCGATTCTAGCCAGCCGGGGTGGCGCCGGGGACGGCATCGTGGGCGATAATCGGGCTCGATGCTCCCCGACACGGCGATGCGGCGACGCATGCGACGACGCACCGGCGCGACCCGCGCCGGTCTCGCAGCGCTCGTGGCGGGGCTGGCGGCCGGGCTGGCGCCCGCCTGCGCCCGCCCCGCCGAGCCGCCGGCGGCCGCCGTCCCGGCGCCGGGGCCGGGGGCAAGGTCGGACAGCCAGGGCTGGGCCGGGCCCGGCGGCCCGGCGCCCGGCTCGGCCTTTGTCGTCGACACCGCCACGACCGGGCCGTTCCCGAAGATAGCGCCCCTGCCGCGTGGCGCGGGGGTGAAGCGGATGAACGCCCGCCTCGACACGATCGTCCGCAACATGGAGCCGACCCGGAACGTCTTCCTGAACACCGCGCGCGCCGCGCGCCTCGAGCGCGACATTGCCCGCATCGAGGACGTCCACCAGAGGGTCATCGGCACGACCTACCTCGGCGACGAGCTGCTCAAGGCCGGGCGGATCCAGGAGGCGATCGATCTCATCCAGCCGTTTCTCGAGCCGCCGCCGGACCTGGCCGCGCACGTGCCGCCCTACGCGCGCACCTACGAGTTCCTCGGCCTGGCGTATCTCCGCATGGGCGAGACCGAGAACTGCGTCGCGCGGCACACCGGCCAGTCGTGCCTCGTGCCGATCCAGAAGGGCGGGTTCCATGTCCGGCCGGAGGGATCGCGCCGGGCGATCGCCGAGTTCACGAGATCGCTCGAGCTCGACCCGGACGACCTCGGCGTGCGATGGCTGCTGAACCTGGCCTACATGACGCTCGGGGAGTGGCCCGACAAGGTGCCGCGCCAGTGGCTCGTGCCGCCGTCGGTCTTCGAGCCGGAAGGGGACATCGGCCGGTTCCGCGACATCTCCGAGACCACCGGCCTCAATGTCATGCAGCACGCCGGCGGCGCCATCTTCGACGACTTCGACGGCGACGGCCTGCTCGACCTCGTGCTTTCGTCGATGGGGGTGCGCGACCAGATGCGCTTCTTCAGCAACCGCGGCGACGGGACCTGGGAGGACCGCACCGCGGCGGCCGGGCTGACGGGGGAGTGGGGCGGGCTCAACGTCATCCACTCCGACTACAACAACGACGGCCGGCCCGACCTGCTGGTGCTGCGCGGCGGCTGGATGGGGAAGGGCGGCCGGTTCCCGAACTCGCTCCTGCGCAACAACGGCGACGGCACCTTCGACGACGTTACCGAGGAGGCCGGCCTCCTGACCCTGCGCCCGACACAGACCGGCGCCTGGGGCGACTACGACAACGACGGCTGGCTCGACCTCGTCATCGGCAACGAGTCGACCCAGGGCGACCCGCACGCCAGCGAGCTGTGGCACAACGAGCGCGACGGCACCTTCCGCGACGTCACGGCGAACCTCGGCCCGGCCGACTTCGGGTACGTGAAGGGGATCGCCTTCGGCGACTACAACAACGACGGACGGGAGGACATCTACGTGTCGGTGCAGAACGGGCCCAACCACCTGTTCCGCAACGACGGACGGCGCCCCCGGCCGGGGCCGGCAGGGGAGGACTGGGCGTTCGCCGACGTCACCCGCGAGGCCGGCGTGGATCGGCCGAAGTTCTCCTTCCCGACATGGTTCTTCGACTACGACAACGACGGCTGGCTCGACATCATGGCGGCGTCGTTCCACTGGGTCGATCTCAACGACGCCATCGCGAAGTTCCTCGGCCTGCCGCACCAGATGGAGGATCCCTGCCTGTACCGCAACAACCAGGACGGCACCTTCACCGACGTGACGAAGGAGGTGGGCCTCGACCGGGCGTCGCTGCCGATGGGGTCGAACTACGCCGACTTCGACAACGACGGCTGGCTCGACATCTATCTCGGCACCGGCGAGCCGAACCTGAGATCGCTGCTGCCGAACCAGATGTTCCGCAGCGTCGGGGGGAAGCGCTTCGAGAACGTCACCACCAGCGCCGGGGTCGGCAACATCCAGAAGGGACACGGCATCGCCCCGGCCGACGTCGACAACGACGGCGACATCGACTTCTTCTCGGAGATGGGCGGCTGGTACGAGTCCGACATCGCCCACGCCAACTTCTTCCTGAACCCCGGCAACGAGAACTCATGGGTGACCCTGCGCCTCGAAGGGCGCCGGTCGAACCGGTCGGCGATCGGCGCCCGCGTCCGGGTGCGCGTGCTGACCCCCGCGGGGCGGCGCGACATCCACCGGCACGTGCACTGGGGCAGCACCTTCGGCGGCGCCAGCCTGCAGGAGGAGATCGGCCTCGGCAACGCGACCGCGATCGACGAGATCGAGGTCCGCTGGCCGGCGTCCGGCGACGTGCAGGTCTTCAAGGACGTCGCCATGTTCCGCGGCTGGCGCATCGTCGAAGGGGAGGGCGCCCTGACGCCGGTGAACCTGCCGCGGATCGGCCTGCGCTGATGACCCGCCGCGACGCCGCCGCCCACGAGACCGTCACCCAGGAGGAGGCCCGCGCGCTGGTCGCCGCCGGCAGGGTGCGCGTCCTCGACGTGCGCAACCCGGACGAGTGGTCCGGGCTCGGCACGATCCCCGGCGCCACCCTGCTGCCCGTCGATCTCGCGGCGGCCGCGGCGGCGACCCTGCCGCGCGACGGGCCGCCGATCCTCGTGTGCTGCGAGCATGGCGTGCGCAGCGCCATGGCGGCGCGCATGCTGGCCGCCGCCGGCGTGCCGCGCGTGCTCGATCTCCGGGGCGGGATGTCGCAGTGGACCGGGCCACGCGAGTTCGGGCCGCGCCCCCCCGACGCGGTCGTCGGGCCGTCGTCGTGGCTCCTCGCGAACGTCGACCTGTTGCGTGCCGCGCCGTCGGCGCCGCCGCGCGCCCTCGACATCGCCTGCGGCGGCGGCCGGCATTCGCTGATCCTGGCCTCGGCGGGGTTCGCGGTGCGCGCCATCGATCGCGATGCCGCGAAGATCGCCGCGCTCGCCGATGTGTCCGGGCGCCTCGGCCTGCCGGTCGAGACCGAGACGCGCGACCTCGAGGCCGCCGGGGTCGACCTCGGCGATGCGTCGTACGACTTCGTCCTGGTGGTGCACTACCTGCACCGGCCGCTCTTCCCGGCGCTGCGCCGGGCACTCAAGACCGGGGGCGTCCTGATCTACGAGACCTTCACCGAGGCCCAGGCGGCGCGCGGCCGCCCGACCAACCCGCTCTTCCTGCTCAAGCCGGGGGAGCTGCGCGATCTCGTGGCGCCGCTCGCCATCGTGCGCCAGCGCGAGGGGGAGTTCGACGGCGCGATGGTGGCTGGAGTCGCGGCGCGCCGCGAGGCCTGAAGCGGCAGGCCCGGCGAACGGCGCGCCGGGAGCCTGAACCGGCAGGCCCGGCGGACGGCGCGCCGCGCGCGGCCGGATCAGCCCTCGAGCTGGGCGTCGAGATCGAAGGCGACGTTCCCCTTCAGTGCGTTGCTGATCGGGCAGCCGTCCTTGGCCTTCTCGGCGGCCTCCCTGAACGCGGCCGCGCTGACGCCGGGGACGCGCCCGCGCACCTCGAGGCGCATCTTCGTGACCCGGAACGCCTCGCCGACCTTCTCGAGAGTGGCGGAAGCGCGCGTCGTCACCCGCTCGACCGGAGTGCCGGCGCGCTCGAGCCCGACCGACAGGGCCATGCTCAGGCAGGCGGCGTGGGCCGCCGCCAGCAGCTCCTCCGGGTTGGTGCCCTTGCCGTCCTCGAACCGCGACGGGAAGGAGTAGGTCCCTTCGAAGATCCCCTTCCCGACGCTGACCGTGCCCGAACCGCTTTTGAGACCGCCCTTCCACTCAGCGCTCGAATGCCGTGTCGGCATGTCGTGTCCTCCCGTGTGCGCCGCGGCCCGGCCGGGCCGCGGGGTCAGCCATCCTACACCTTCGCGTTCGCGATCGCCGCCGGCAGCGGGCCCGGCGGCACCTCGGCCGGGTCGGCGCCACGTCGGAAGATCCGCGCCGGTCGCGGGCCGGCGAGGATGACGCGCAGCGCCGGCGGCGCGCCGGCCGCGGCCAGGGGCGCCGTCTCGACCTCGAGCCACGATCCCTCGCGCAGGCCGACCACCGGAGTGGCGTTCTCCTCGAGGAATTCGCGCAGGCGGGTCTCGCGGGTCTCGCCCATGTGGGTGGAGTCCGGCTCGGGGTCGAGGTAGTGACAGTTGATCTGGAACGGCACGAGGCCGAGCGCCGCGAACGACGCCGGCTGGACGATCGGCATGTCGTTCGTGGTCTGCATGGTCGGCGCCGCGATCACCGTCCCGGCGCTCGACCCGAGATATGGCATGCCGGCGCGGGCACGGGCGCCGAGAAGCGCCACCATCTCCGACCGCTGCAGCCGATCGAGGAGGCGGAAGGTGTTGCCGCCGCCCACGAAGACGCCGTCCGACTGTTCGATCGCCCGGCGCCCCGCGGCCCCCTCCTCGACGCTCACCGTCTCGAGCCCGAACGCCCGCAGCCGGTCGCGGGCGCGCTCGACATAGCCCGCCTGGTCCTGAAGCGCGAACGGCACGAAGGCGATGCGCCGGGCGCCGAGGAAAAGCCCGGCGATGGCGGCGGCGGCATGGTCGAGGTAGCCGCCGCCATGGTTGGTCGAGTTGCTCAGCAGGACGAGCCGCATCACCGTCTCCTTCGCGGGCGCCGTGGCGTCGGGCGCGCCGCGTCGGATTATCCCACGTGGCCACTTGCGGCGGCGCGCGCCGGCGTACGAGAATCCGCCCCCGAACCGTCAACCGAGGAGACCATGATGCGGACCGCGAACCAGCCCGACGCCGAGCACCGTCAACCCAGGGGCGCCGCCCGCGCTGCCCGCACCGCGCGCACCGCCCGAGCCGCGCGCGCGGCCGCCATCCCCCGCGTCCTGGTCGCGCTCGTCGTCGCCGCGATCCTGGCGGCGGATGCCGGCGCCGCCGGCACGGCCGGCGCGAAGCGGCTGATCACACTCGACGACTTCAACGCCCTCGTTGACATCGCCGATCCGCAGATAGCACCTGACGGCGCCTGGGTCGCCTACACGGTCACGCGCGTGGACGCGAAGCGCGATCGGAGCGACGACGATGTCTACATGACCTCGTGGGACGGGCAGCGGACGATCCGCCTCACCTACGGACCCGCGAACGAGAACACCCCGCGCTTCTCGCCCGACGGCCGCTGGCTGGCCTTCAGGTCGCGGCGCGAGCACAAGGACGGTGTGGCGCAGATCTGGCTCATGAGCCGCGAGGGGGGCGAGGCGGAGCGCATCACCAGCCTCGAAGGCGACATCAGCGACTACGTCTGGTCGCCCGACGGCCGTCGCATCGTGCTGGTGGCCGACGATCCCGACCCCGAGGCGATCGAGGAGGACGACCAGGACGACGGTGATGGCGACGACGACGGCGACAGCGACGACGGCGACGACGGCGACGACGACGAGACCGGCGACGCCGAGCCCGTGGCGGAGACCCCGAAGCCGATAGTCATCGACCGCTACCAGTTCAAGCAGGACGAGGAAGGGTATCTCGGGGCTATCCGCAGCCACCTGTATCTCCTCGACATCGGGACGCGCAAGGTCGAGCCGCTGACGACCGGCGTTTACAACGAAGCGCTGCCGAGCTGGTCGCCCGACGGCCGCCGGATCGTCTTCGTGTCGAAGCGCGGTCCCGATCCCGATCGCGACGACAACCACGACCTGTACGTGGTCGACGCCCGCCCGGGGGCCACACCCCGCCGACTGACCGACAACCAGGTGGACGACAGCGACCCGGGGTGGGACAGCCGCCCTGTCTGGAGCCCCGACGGCACATCGATCGCCTACCTCGAGGGCGGGCTGCTTCACGATATCTACTACGCCGGCCATCACCTGGCGGTCATTCCGAGCGCCGGCGGCGCCCGCCGCCTGGTGATCCCCGATCTCGATCGCAACATGACGAAGCCGGCGTGGTCGGCGGACGGCGCCTCGATCACCTTCCTTCTCGAGGATGACGGCAGCATCCACCTGGCGCGGGTGCCGGCGGCGGGCGGCAGGGTCGAGCGTCTTCTGGGGGGGCGCCGCGCCGTCTCCGACTTTACGCAGACGCCGGGCGGCCGGATCGCGGTGCTGGACGCGACGGCGGACGCTCCTGCCGAGGTGTTCGCCTACGAGGGCGGAGCGACGCGCCCGCTCTCGAAGCGCAACGACGCGCTGCTCGCCGGGCTGCGCCTGGCGACGACCGAGGAGATCGCCTGGAAGAGCACCGACGGCACCGAGATCCACGGCTTCCTCGTGAAGCCGCCCGACTTCAAGGCCGGCCGGCGTTACCCGCTGATCCTCGACATCCACGGCGGACCGGTCGGCCAGTATGCGCACGAGTTCGATTTCTCGTGGCAACTGTATGCCGCCAGGGGGTACGTCGTGGTCGGCCCGAACCCGCGCGGCTCGTCGGGCCGCGGCGAGGCGTTCTCGAAGGCGATCTACGCCGACTGGGGGAACAAGGACGGCCAGGATGTCCGCACCGCGGTCGACCATCTGATCGACCGGGGGATCGCCGATGCCGCGCGCCTTGGCGTCTGCGGCTGGTCGTACGGCGGCATCCTGACCAACTACGTCATCGTGCAGGACCAGCGCTTCAAGGCCGCGGTCAGCGGCGCCGGCATCTCGAACATGCTGGCCGGATACGGCACCGACCAGTACATCCGCGAGTACGAGGCCGAGCTCGGGCCGCCGTGGAAGACGCTCGACCTCTGGGTGCGCCTGTCGTCCCCGTTCCTGCACGCCGACCGCATCGTCACCCCGACCCTGTTCATGTGCGGGGAGGACGACTTCAACGTCCCGCTCCTGAATACCGAGCAGATGTACCAGGCGCTCAGGAGCCTCGGTCGCGACACGCAGCTGGTCATCTACCCGGGCGAGTACCACGGCCTGGAGACGCCGTCATACCTGCGCGATCGGCTGCAACGCCACCTCGACTGGTTCGGCAAGCACCTCAAGCGGTAGGCGGGCGCGGCAAGCGCGGCGGGCGCGGCGGGCGCGGCGGGCACGGCGGGCGGGAGCGGGCGCCGGGTGGGCGCGGGCCGGGCGGGCTACGACTTTGTGATCCTGGCCCGTTGCGGCAGCAGGCGGCAACTTGCCGCGCCCGGGGCGGCCTCCTAGATTGCCCTGCATGGCCGACACCAACCCCGAGCATCTGCTCGGCCGCATCGCCGTCCATCTCAAGCTCATCACGATGGACCAGCTCGCCGAGGCGACCCGCCTGCAGAGCGAGGAAGGTGGCGCGCCGATCGGCCAGGTGCTGATCGAGAAGGGGTGGATCACCGCCGAGCAGTTGCAGAAGCTGATCCAGTACCAGAAGGAGTACGTCGCGCGCCGGCAGGCGGCGCCGAATGCGGCGGCGGGACCGCCCGCGGGACCGGCCGCCGCACCATCAGCGTCGGCGCGGCCGGCGGCCCCCGCGTCGGCGCCCGACCCTTCGACGGCGGCCGCCCCCGCGTCCGGCACGACCCACGCGCCCGCGCCCGTCGGCCGGCGTCCGACGCCGGCGCCACGGGCCAGGCCGGCCGCGGGCACGGCGACCGACCCCGCGCGGCCGGCCTCGCGTCTCGATGCCCTGCTGGCGCGTGCGGTCCAGATGAAGGCGAGCGACCTGCACATCCACAGCGGGTCGGAAGTCCGTCTGCGCCTGCACGGCGACCTGGTCGCCGACGAGGGCGGGCCGCTGCCGGCCGCCGAGGCCGAGGCGATGCTCGTCGCGGCCATGACCCCCGCGCAGCGCGCCGCCTTCCAGGCCAGCGGCGAGATCGACTTCGCCTACACCACGCCCGGGGTCGGCCGCTTCCGCGCCAACGTCTATCGGCAGCACCGCGGCACCGACGGCGTCTTCCGGGTCATCCCGCCGCAGCCGCCGACGCTCGAGGGGCTCGGCCTGCCGGCGTCGCTCGCCCGCGTGGTCAACTTCCACCAGGGGCTGGTCCTCCTTACCGGGCCCGCCGGGTGCGGCAAGTCGAGCACGATGGCCGCCCTCGTCGACATCCTCAACACCGAGCGCCGCGATCACATCCTGACGATCGAGGATCCGATCGAGCACGTGCAGCCGTCGAAGCGCTGCGTCGTCAACCAGCGCCAGGTCAGCCACCACACCGAGTCGTTCGCGCGCGCCCTGCGGGCGGCGCTGCGCGAGGACCCCGACATCATCGTAATCGGCGAGCTGCGGGACCGCGAGACCATCTCGCTGGCGCTCACCGCCGCCGAGACCGGGCACCTGGTGCTCGGGACGCTCCACACCGGCAGCGCCATCCGCACCATCAACCGGATCCTCGGGGTCTTCCCGCCAAGCCAGCAGACGCAGATCCGCACCATGATCTCCGAGTCGCTCAAGGCGATCGTGTCGCAGCGGCTGATCCGCGCCGCCGACGGCAGACGGCGGGTCGCGGCGATCGAGCTCCTCATGGTGAACCGGGCGGTGGGCAACCTGATCCGCGAGAACAAGACGTTTCAGATCCTCTCGGTACTGCAGACCGGCGCGCCGCACGGCATGTGCCTGATGGAGACCTCGCTCGGCGCGCTGGTCAAGTCGGGGGCGATTTCGAAGGACGAGGCGCTGCGCCACTGCGAGGACCCGAAGCGCCTGGCGGCCTGACCCCGGGTGGGGGGGCACGGGCGGGGGGGCGCGCGGGCGGGGAACGGGCGGGGCACGGGCGGGGCGCGGGCAGGGCGCGGGCGGGGCGCGGGCGGGGCGGCAAGGCGACGGCGGAGCGACGACCATGGCCGAAATCGATCGACTGCTGCGGTACCTGAAGGAGCGCGGCGGGTCCGACCTGCACCTCGCGACCGGCCTCGAGCCGCGCATCCGCCGGCACGGCTCGCTCGAGCCGGTCGAGGGCGCCGCAGCGCTCGCGGCGGAAGAGGTCGAGCGGCTGCTCTCCGGCATCGCGCCGCCGAAGCAGTGGGAGGAGTACCGCCGCACACGCGACCTCGACTTCGCCTACGGAATCGAGGGGGTGGCGCGCTTCCGGGCCAACTTCCTGTGGCAGGAGAACGGGCCGGGGGCGGTGTTCCGGATCATCCCGGAGAGCATTGTCGCGCTCGAGACGCTGAACCTGCCGCCGGCGGTGGAGAAGCTGGCTCATCTCCGGAGCGGGCTCGTCCTGGTCACCGGGCCGACCGGGTCGGGCAAGTCGACAACCCTGGCGTCGATCATCGATCGCATCAACGCGTCGTACGCCCGCCACATCGTCACCATCGAGGACCCGGTCGAGTTCGTGCACCAGAACAAGAAATCGATCCTGTCGCACCGTGAGGTCGGCGCGCACTCGAACGCCTTCGCCCCGGCCCTGCGCGCCGCCGTGCGCGAGGACGCCGACGTCGTCCTGGTCGGCGAGATGCGCGACCTCGAGACCATCGCCCTGGCGATCACCGCCGCTGAGATGGGAGTGCTGGTGTTCGGCACCCTGCACACGAACAACGCCGCCAAGACCATCGACCGGATCATCGACGCCTTCCCGGCCGACCAGCAGGAGCAGGTCCGCACCACGCTCTCGGAGTCGGTCGCCGCCATCCTGTCCCAGCTTCTCGTCCCCGCCGCCGACGGCAAGGGGCGCCACGCCGCCATCGAGCTGCTCCTCAAGACGCAGGGCCTGCCGAACGTCATCCGCGAGGGGAACACCCCGATGCTCTACTCGATCATCCAGGCGGGGAAGGCGGCCGGCATGCAGACCATGGACGACGCGCTGCTGGCGTTCCTCCAGGCGGGGAAGATCACGCCGCAGGACGCCCTCGCGCGCGCCTCCGAGAAGCAGAAGTTCGAGGCGCTTCTCAAGCCCGCCGTCGCGGCACACGCCGCGGTGCGCCAGGCCGCCTAGAAAGGCCCCGTGCATGGATTGTCCTCCGCGCACCTGACGTCCGTCGCAACGCACCCTGTACCCGGTGTCACCGCCTCCTCCGCGGCGCGCGCCGACACTGCCGCCCGCGCCGACACTGCCGCCCGCGCCGCAGACCACAGGACGTCCTCGACGTAGGCGACGAGCGGGCCGCGCTCGGGGTCGGGACCGAACTCCCAGGCCAGCAAGCCGTCGGGGAGCATGTGGCAGCGCAGACGGTCGCGGTGGATGCCCTGGAGATGATGCGTGGCGCACAGGACCGCGAGGTTCGTGTCGTCGTCGGAGCCGCCGCGAGAGCGGAAGCGGACGTGGTGCACTTGCAGGTTGCGCCGCGCCGTGCACCCCGGGACGCGGCAGCGCCAGCCGTCGCGCTCGAAGATCCGGTAGCGGCGCTGCCAAGCCGGGTCGGCGCGCACACCCCAGGTGGCGACGAACGCGTCGAGGATGGCGAGGACGCATTCACCGTCGCTGAGCGGATGGTTCGCGAGGTGGCGAACGATCGCGAGGGCCTGGTGCCAGAGCGAGGCGACCTCGCGCGGGGCCCAGAACCGGATGCGGGTCGCCGGGCCGGGGTCGGCCGGAGGGGGTCCTGGGCTCGGCGTCGTGTTCGGGCTCGCGGCCGGAGGTCGGGCGGTCGGAATCGAAGCCGACCGCGTCCGGACGGGCGCCGACAATTGCACTCGACCGTCGGGATCGAGGCCGAGCGGCCCCGACGGCCTGGGGCCGGCCTCGGACAGTGCGACCTCGTCGAGCAGCCGGCGGACGGTGACCGATTCGGCCAGGTGGAGCCATTGGTTTTCAGTACGCTCCGTCGCGACGTGCGCGATCGCCGAGGCCTTCACCCACGAAAGGGCGCCGCCACGGTAGGCGCGGGTGATGCAGGGGAGCAGGAAGAGGCGCCGATCGAGCGCGATGAGCTGCCAGGCACGGCGAACGCCGAGGCCCAATCGCTCGCGGCAGTAACGCGAGAACGACAGGAAGCCGAGCTCGCGGTGAAGGCTCCGGCCGGCGAAGGTTCTCAGAAGCCGGCCGAGATTCCACGAGACGCTCTGCCGCAGGCGCACCAGCTCATGGAGCTTCGCGTCCCATTCGCGGACGGAGTCGGCGGGGTCGTCGCGAACAGACTCGGGCAGGACGACCCGCGGGCCATCGTCCGGGAAGGGGCTGTCGCCTGACTTGCGGCCGCCCTTCGATCCAGCCTTCGCGTCCGCCGCGATCGCGGCGAGCATCTCCTCGAACAGCTCCACGCCTTGATCGTCGGTCCCTTCGCCCGGACCGCCGGAGGAGGGGCAGCGATCGCCGGGGAAGGCCGCCGGATCGTCCCCCGGGCCGTCGTCGGCGGAGCCGGCGGAATCGCCGGAGCCGGCGGCATCCACGCCGCCGGGCCGGCCGCCGAGGTCCGGGAACGATCGCGCCAGGGCGAGAGCGATGTCGGGGGAGCCCGACAGGTATTCAGCCGCGATGAATTCGACGCTGCGCCAGACAGGATCGCCCGCCCCGGAGGACCTGCGCGCCAGCTCGAGGGCCTGATCCCAGCGGGCGCGCACGCCGGCCGGAACGGTGAAGGCGATGAACTCGCCCGCGGTCGATGAGTCGTCGTCAAGGGGAGGGGACGCCTCCTGCCCGGCGCCGGTAGGCTCCTCCCCGGCGGAATGACCGTCACCGGGCATGCTGCCGGCCTCCTCTCCGACGTTTGCAGCCGCTCCGTCATTTGCAGTCGCTGCCTCCATCGGTGCGGGCGTCGCCGCCCTCTCCGCGGCCCGCACCTCGGCCTCGAGCCGGCGCACCGTCGTGGCTTCGGCCCGGGCGATCCAGTCCGCCTCGTTCTCGAGCGTCACCACGCGCAGCAACAATTGCACCTGGCTCAGGGAGACGCGGCCCGCCTCGAAGGCGGCGGCGATCCGCGGGAGACCATCGAGACGGCGCGCCAGGGCCAGCAACGTTTGCACGCGCCGCGCGGGGAGACCGAGTCGCTCGCTCGCGTAGTCGGACATCCGGGCGAAGCCGAGCGCCAGGTACCCGGAGGAGATCTCCACGCGGTGCAACAGCGACGCCAGCCGGAGATCGACCGGCTGGCGGATCCGTGCGAGACGGCGCAGATGGCGGTCGAGCACGAACGCCGCGAGATCGCGGAGCATGCCGCGCGAGTCGCTGCGCCACGGCGGCGAGAGCAGGTCGTCGGGTACGAGCGGGGTGTCGGGCGCAAGATGAACGACCTCACCAGCGGCAGGCGCCGGCGAAGCGGCAACGGCGGGCATGGCGAGCGACCTCCGCGCGACGCGGGGCGGCGTTCATCGCGGCAGGTGTAAATTACGGCAATGCACGCTCGATGTCAAGCACTTTTCGACGCTTTCTTGGGGGGACAAGAGGCAGTGCCGCGCGCGCGGGCGTTCACTACAGCCCCGACAGCGTCACCAGCGCCTTCAGGTCGTAGATCTCGAGATCCGGCCGCGCTTCGGCCGGCGGCGTCGCTCCCGGGCCCGGGCGGCCGGCGCGGCGGTTGACCCAGGCGGTGGCGATCCCGAGCGCCCGGGCCGGCGCGATGTCGTGGTACAGGCTCTGGGCGACGTGCAGGACCCGGCCGGGGTCGAGGCGCAGCCGGTCGAGCGTGACCGTGAAGTGCGCCGGCTCCGGCTTGTACGACCGCACTCGCTGCGCCGTCGTCACCAGCTCGAAGGCGACCCCGAGCCGCCGCCACGTCCCGGCGAACAGGTCGTCGTCGACGTTCGACACGACGGCCAGCCGGTAGCCGCGCGCGAGGGTCTTGAGCGCCTCGACGGTGTCGGCGAACGGCGGCCAGTCGGGGAGCGTGCGCGCCAGCGCGGCACGCTCATCGGCGTCCGGCGCGAATCCCAGCTCGGCGCCGAGCCGATCCATGACGCTCCCGAGCACCTCGCGGTACGGCCGCCAGGGCCCCGCCTCGGCGCCCGCCTCGGCCGTGGCATAGAGGCCGAGAAGCCAGTCGTCGTCGAAGGCGATCCCGTGCAGCCTCAAGATAGGCCGCACCGCGTCCAGGATGCCGCGCTCCCAGTCGATGAGGGTGCCGTAGCAGTCGAAGGTCAGGGCCTCGAAGCGGCTCAGGTCCACGGGCGGAGGATAGCCGATTGGGCGGTGGACGGGAACGCGCGAGGCGCCATCCCCGCCATCCCAGCCGGCGCCCCATTCGGGTAAGATCCCCAACCAATGGCCGCCTATCTGATCGTCAACGTCACCGTCACGGAGCCCGAGCGCTACGCCGGGTACGTCAAGGCCGTCCCCGCGACGATCGCGAAGTACGGCGGGCGGTTCCTCACGCGCGGCGGGCGCGTCGAGGTTCTCGAGGGCACCTACACACCACGGCGCTTCGTCGTCGTCGAGTTCGACAGCATGGAGCGCGCCCGGGCGTGGTGGGAGTCGGACGACTACCACGGGCCGATGATGCTGCGCCGCAGCGCCTCGGTCGCTGACATCATTCTGGTCGAGGGGATCGCGCCTCCGCCCGACGGCGCGCGGTGAACGCTTCCGACCCGGCGGCCCCCGCGCTCGACCGCCGCCTCGTCGCGGCCCTCGCCGGCGCCAAGCTGCTCATCCACGTCACCCTCTCGGGGCGCTACGGCTACTTCCGCGACGAGCTGTACTTCCTCGACTGCGGCCGGCACCTCGACTGGGGGTACGTCGATCACGCGCCGATGATCGGCCTCCTGGCGCGCCTGGCGCTGGCGCTGGGCGGATCGCTGCCGGCGCTGCGTGTCATCCCGGCAGTCGCGGGGGCGCTGCTCGTAGCGCTGACCATGGTCCTGGCGTGGCGGCTCGGCGCCGGACGGTTCGGGCAGGCGATGGCCGGGCTGGCGGTCCTGGCGGCGCCGATCAACCTCGGGGTCGGCAGCCTGCTGACGATGAACTGCCTCGAGCCGCTTTTCTGGATCGGCTGCGTCTACGCCCTCGTCCGGGTCATCGACACCGGCCGGCCGCGGCTGTTCGCCGCGGCGGGTGTTCTCGCCGGGCTCGGGCTGATGAACAAGCACTCGACGGTGTTCTTTCTCGTGGCCCTTGCGGTGGCCCTGGTGCTGGCGCCGGAGCGCCGCTGGCTCAGGACACGCTGGCCGTGGGCGGGCGCGGCGACGGCGCTCGTGCTGTTCGCGCCCAACCTCGCGTGGCAGGCCGCACACGGTTTCCCGACGCTCGAGGACTTGCAGAACGTCGCCCGCCAGGGGAAGAACGTCGTGCTCGGCCCCATCGATTTCCTCGCCCAACAAGTAATTCTGCAGCACCCGGCGCTGCTGCCGCTGTGGATCGCGGGGCTCGTCTTCCTGTTTGCGGGGCGGGGCGGCCGCTATCGGATGCTCGGCTGGCTCTATATCGTCATCGCCCTCCTCATGTTCGCCATGAAGGGGAAGAGCTACTACCTCGCGCCGATCTACCCGATGCTGTTCGCCGCCGGCGCCGTGGCGCTGGAGACCGGGCTGGCGGCCTGGAGATTCACCGCCGGCCGGCTCTGGCCGAAGGCCGCGGCGGCCACGGTCGTTGTCGCGGCGGGCGCGGTGACCGCGCCAATCACCCTGCCGATCCTCGAGCCGGCGCGCTACATCGCCTACACCGAGGCGCTCGGGTTCGCGCCGCCGAAGACCGAGCGCGCCCACGAAGGCCCGCTGCCGCAGATGTTCGGCGATCAGTTCGGCTGGCCGGAGCTGGTGGCCGAGGTGGCGCGGATCTACAACGCCCTGCCGGCAGCCGACCGCGCCCGCGCCTCGATCTTCGCCAACAACTACGGCGAGGCCGGCGCCATCAACCTGTTCGGCCCGGCCCTCGGCCTGCCGAAGGCGATCAGCGGTCACCAGACCTACTTCTTCTGGGGGCCGCGCGGGGCGACCGGCGAGGTCGTGATCGTACTGCAGGGAGATCGCGACGATCTCGAACAGGAGTTCGCGTCGGTCGAGGAGGCGGGGCGCCATCACCACGGGTGGGGCATGGCCGAGGAGAACCAGCCGATCTTCGTGGCCCGCGGGCTGAAGATGCCGATGGCCGATCTCTGGCCGCGGGTCAAGCACTGGAACTGAAACGCCGGGAAGTCTGAGGAGAGCACATGACATCCGTTTCGCGCCGCACAGTGTTCGGGGCCGCCCCCCTTTGGTGCGCGTCCATCGCAGTCATCGCCGCGGCCGGGGGCCGCCCGGCCGCCGCGCCGGCGGCCACCGCGCCGACCGCCGCCGCGGTCCCGGCCGCCGCCGCGGTCCCGGCCGCTGCCGGGACGCGCCTGGTCCGCAAGCCGGCCGTGAGCGCGCGCGCCCTCGCCTTCGTCTACGCTAACGACCTGTGGACCGTCGGCCGCGACGGCGGCGAGGCGCGCCGGCTGACCTCGTCGCCGGGCGCCGAGTCCGACCCGCACTTCTCGCCCGACGGTCGCTGGCTGGCGTTCACCGGCCAGTACGCCGGCAACACGGACGTGTTCATCATCCCCGCGGATGGCGGCGAGCCGCGTCGCCTGACCTGGCATCCGGGCGTCGACGAGGCGCGCGGCTGGACACCGGACGGCCGGAAGGTCGTCTTCACATCGGCACGTCTGAGCCCGTTCGGCAGCGACAACGTCCAGGTGCGGCAACTGTTCACCCTCGACATCGACGGCGGGCTTCCTGAGAGGCTGCCGCTGCCGACCGCGCGCCAAGCCGACTACGCGGCCGACGGCCGGCAGGTGGCGTGGGAGCCCGAGCGCTGGCAGGAGGAGTGGCGCAACTACCGCGGCGGGCAGGCGCAGCCGATCCGCATCCTGACGCTCGCCGACCTGTCGGTGCGCGCCGTGCCCGGCCCGCCGTCGGTGAACCAGCATCCCGCGTGGCTCGGCGGCCGGCTCTACTTCCTGTCGGACCGCGACGGCCGGATGAACGTCCACGAGTTCGATCCCGGCCCCGGCACGGTGCGGGCGCTGACGCGGCACCAGGACTACGACGTCAAATGGCTGTCCGCCGGCGGTGGGCTGCTGGCGTACGAGCAGGGCGGCTACATCCACACGCTCGACCCTCGGGGCGGCGCGGCGGCGGCTGGCGGCCAGGCGAAGCAGCTCGTCATCACGGTGAGCGGCGATTTCCCGTGGGCGCTGCCGCAGTGGAAGGAGGTCGCGGAGGAAGTCGCCGCGGCCGGCCTGTCGCCCACCGGGGCGCGCGCCGTCTTCGAGGCGCGCGGCGAGATCTTCACCGTGCCGGCCGAGAAGGGGAGCGTGCGCAACCTGAGCCGGACCCCCGGCGCCGCCGACCGCGCCCCGGCCTGGTCGCCGGATGGCGCGAAGATCGCCTGGTTCTCGGATCGGACCGGCGAGTACCGGCTCTACATCACCGACCAGGCCGGCCAGGAAGAGCCACGCGCGATCGCGATCGAGCCGGCGACGTTCTTCTACGATCTCACCTGGTCGCCCGACTCGAAAAAGGTCGCCTGCACCGATGCCGGTCGCAACATGTACATCCTCGACGTCGGCAGCGGCAAGGCGACGGCGATCGACACCGACCGGATGGCGCACCCCGAGCGATCGATGGTGCCGGTCTGGTCGCCCGACTCGCGCTTCATCGCGTATGCGAAGCAGCTCCCGAACCAGTACCGCGCCATCATGATTTACAGCCTCGACGAGAGCCGCGCCCGCCAGGTGACCGACGGTCTCTCGGACGCGGTGGCGCCGGCGTGGGACCGGAGCGGCAAGTACCTCTACTTCATGGCCAGCACCGACCTGGCACTCAACACCGGCTGGCTCGACCTGTCGTCGCTCGAGCGGCCGTTCCGCCGCGGCGTCTACTTCGCGGTCCTGGCGCGCGACCTGCCGTCGCCGCTGCTCCCCGAGAGCGACGACGAGAAGCCGGCGGGCGGCGACGCCGGCAAGGAGGCCGGCAAGGACGGCGACAAGGAGGGCGACAAGGCCGCGGACAAGGACGGCAAGAAGGGCGGCGACAAGGACGGCGACAAGGACGCCGACGCGAAGCCGGATGCGCCGCCGCCGGTGCGCATCGACTTCGACGGCATCGGCCAGCGCATCCTGGCGCTGCCCGTCCCCGTGCTCAACTACGTGGCGCTCGCGGCCGGCGTCGAGGGCGTTGTCTTCGTCGCCGAGGCGCCGCTGCCGTTCCCCGATCCGGCGAACCCGCAGCCGACCTTTACACTGCACCGCTGGGACCTCGACAAGCGCAAGTCGGCGCCGTTCCTCGCCGACATGCGCGCCTTCGAGGTCTCGGGCGACGGGAAGAAGGTGCTGTACCAGTCGGCCGCGGGCTGGGGGATCGTCCCCGCCGACGGCGATCCCAAGCCGGGCGACGGGACGCTGAAGATGGATCTGCGGATGGCGATCGATCCGCCCGCGGAGTGGGCCCAGATCTACCGCGAGGCGTGGCGCTTCGAGCGCGACTTCTTCTATGTCCCGAACCACCACGGCGCCGACTGGGACGCGGTCGGCGAGCGCTACGCCTCCTGGGTGGCGGACGTGCGCCATCGCGCCGACCTCGGCTACCTGATCAACCTGATGGGCGGCGAGCACGGCGTCGGGCACCACTTCGTGGCCGGCGGCGACACCCCGCGGCCGCCGGCCACGCCGATCGGGCTGCTCGGCGCCGACTTCACGATCGACGCCGGCCGATACCGGATCGCGCGCATCTACACCGGCGAGAACTGGAACCCCGATTTGCAGGCGCCGCTGTCGGCCCCGGGCATCGACGTGCGCGAGGGCGACTACCTGCTGGCGATCGACGGCCGCGAGATCATGCCGCCAGGGAGCCCCTACCAGGCGCTCGAGGGGACGGCGGGCCGGCAGACGAAGATCACCGTGAACGCGAAGCCGGCGATGGACGGGGCGCGCACCGTCACCGTCGTCCCGGTGGCCGGCGAACGGGCGCTCAGGAACCGCGCCTGGGTCGAGGACAGCCGCCGCCTGGTCGATCGCCTGTCGGGCGGCCGGCTGGCCTACGTCTGGCTGCCCGACACCGGCGACGGCGGCTACACCTACTTCAACCGCTATTACTTCGCGCAGCAGGACCGGCAGGGCGCCATCCTCGACGAGCGCTTCAACCAGGGCGGCCTCATCGCCGACTACATCATCGACATCGTCGCCCGGCGGCTGCGCGGCTACTTCAACAACCCGGTCGGCGATCGCGTCCCCTGGACCGAGCCGCTCTCCGGGATCTGGGGCCCCAAGGTGATGGTGATCAACGAGTTCGCCGGCTCGGGCGGCGACATGATGCCGTACCTGTTCCGGCTGGAGCGGCTGGGGCCGCTGGTCGGCACGACCACCTGGGGCGGCCTGGTCGGCATCTGGGACTTCCCGCCGCTCATCGACGGCGGCGTGATCACCGTGCCGCGCGGCGGCTTCTTCAACCTCGACGGCGAGTGGGATGTCGAGAACGAGGGCACCCCGCCCGACATCGCCGTGGAGATGAGCCCCCGGGATATGGCGGCCGGCAGGGACCCGCAACTCGAGCGCGCCGTCGCCGAGGCGCTGCGCCTGCTCGAGAAGGACCCGGTGCGGCTGCTGCGCGAGCCCGCGCCGCCGGTGCGGGTGAGGCCGTAGGCGGCCGCCAGAGGGCGGCGCGGGTCGAACCCCGGGAGGCGCCCTGCACGCGGTGCGGCGATGAAGGTCCTGTTCCTCAATCCGTTCCACGGCGGGTCGCACCGCGCCTTCGCCGAAGGGTGGGCGCGCCACTCGCGCCACGAGTTCACCCTCGTGACGATGCCGGCGCGCTTCTGGAAGTGGCGCATGCGCGGCGCGGCGCTCCACTTCGCCCGCAAGGTCGCCGACCCCGGCGGCTTCGACGCCCTCGTGGTCACCGACCTGATGTCGCTTTCGGATCTCAAGGCGCTGTGGGGATCGGACTGCCCGCCGCCGCTGGCCTATTTCCACGAGAACCAGCTGTCGTACCCGCTGCCGCCGGGCGAGTCGATGGACTACCAGTTCGGCTTCACCGACATCACGACGGCGCTCGCGGCGCGGCGCGTGCTTTTCAACTCGCAGTTCCAGCACGACGCCTTCTTCGCCGGCCTGCCGGGCTTCATCGGCATGATGCCGGAGTGCCGCCCGAAGTGGGTCGTCGAGACGATTCGGTCGCGCGCCGGCGTCCTGCACCCCGGCGTCGACCTGCCGGCGGGGGAGCCCGATCTGCGGCCGCTCGACGCGACCCTCCCGCCCCTCGTCGTCTGGAACCACCGCTGGGAGTTCGACAAGAACCCGCCGGCATTCTTCGCGGCGCTCGACGCCGTGCGGGCGCGCGGCGTCGAGTTCCGCCTCGCGCTGCTCGGCGAGAACTTCCAGGTGGTGCCGCGGGAGTTCCTGGCGGCGCGCGAGCGTTACGGCGGCCGCGTCGTGCAGTACGGCTTCGCCGATTCGCGCGCCGCCTACCTCGACTGGCTCCGGCAGGGAACGGTCGCCGTCAGCACCGCCGATCAGGAGAACTTCGGCATGGCGGTGGTCGAGGCGGCGCGCCTCGGCTGCCGTCCGCTCCTGCCGGACCGGTTGTCGTACCCGGAGGTGATCGCGCAGGAGTTCCATGGTGACTGCCTGTACCGCGACGCCGCCGACCTCGTCGAGCGGCTGGCGGCGATCCTGGCCCGGCCGCCGGCGATGGACGGCGGCGGCCCCGGCGGCGGAGCTGACCCCGGCGACCTGCGCCACCGGCTGGCGGCGGCGATGGAGCGCTACACCTGGGACCGCGTGGCGGCGCGCTTCGACGCGGCGATCGACGAGGTGGCGGCGGAGAGGAGCGGCGAACCGCGGCCTTGAAAGCCGCATGGGTGGCGGAGAGGGTGGGATTCGAACCCACGTGGAGGTTGCCCCCCAACCCGCTTTCGAGGCGGGCCCGTTGCGACCACTTCGGTACCTCTCCGGCGGCCGATTCTACCCCAGTTTGGAGTACCCTTGCGGCAGGAGGGACCCGCCATGAAGATCCTCATCGCCTATGACGGCTCGCCCTCGGCGGACCATGCGGTCGACGAGGTGGTGAAGCGTCCCTGGCCGGCGGGGAGCGAGGTCCGGCTGGTCACCGTCCTCGAGCAGGCCGCCCCGGTGCCCCCCGAGATCGGCGTCGAGCTCTACGGTCCCGTCCTGGAGAAGATCCGGGTGTCGCAGCGGCAGGCGATGCAGGAGGCGCTCGACAGGGCGGCGGCGAGATTCGCCCCCCGCCCCGACCTCCGGGTCGGGGTCGAGCTGCGCGACGGGGCGGTCAACCGCAGCCTGCTCGACGCCATCAAGGCCTTCGGTGCCGATCTGGCGGTCGCCGGGTCGCACGGGGCGACGGCGCTCGAGCGCTTCTTCCTCGGGAGCGTCAGTCACGCGCTCGTGAACCACGCGCCCTGCAACGTCGAGATCATCAAGAAGCCGCACGCCTAAAGCCGCACGCCTGGAGGCGCGCGGCGGGCGGGGGGCCGTGGGCGGACACGCTCCTACAGCCGGGCCGTCCGCAGAGACGAGCGGCCACGGTCCGCCATCTGCACGAGGCAGACGGCGGTCTCGCGGGCGATCACCGCCTCCTCGTCGGTCGGGATCACGAAGGCGCGCAGTCGGGCCCGGCGGGCGCCGATCTCCCCCTCGATTCCCACCGTGAGGCGGTTGGCCTCGGGGTCGACCTCGAGGCCGCACCATTCCATCCCCTCGCAGATGCGGGCGCGCACGGCCGGCAGGTTCGCGCCGATGCCGCCGCTGAAGACCACGGCGTCGGCGCCGCCCAGGGCGGCGACATAGGCGCCCAGGTACTTGCGCGCCCGGTAGCAGAAGATGTCGACGGCGAGCCGCGCGCCGGGATGGTCCCCGACGCGGCCCATGAGATCGCGCATGTCGTGACCGAGGCCCGACAGTCCCTTGAGCCCCGATTCCTCGTTGAGCAGGTGGTCGATCTCCTCCGGCGTGAGCCCCTGGGTGCGTTCGAGGTAGGTCAGGACCGAGGCATCGAGATCGCCGCAGCGGGTGCCCATCACGAGGCCGTCCTGCGGCGTCAGCCCCATCGAGGTGTCGATCGATTTGCCGCCGGCGATGGCGGCCGCCGAGCACCCTTCGCCGAGATGGAAGGCGACGAAGGTCGCCCGGCTCTCGGGGATGCCGGCGAGCCGGCTGTAACGCGACACGAGCCAGCGGTACGAGATGCCGTGCGCGCCGAAGCGCCGGAGCCCGAGCCGGCGGCCGAGATCGCGCGGCAGCGCGTACAGGCAGGCGCGCTCGGGCATGGTGACGTGGAAGGCGGTGTCGAAGACCGCGACCATCGGGACGTCGCCGCCGACGGCGGCGCGGGCCGCCCGCACACCGGCGAGACCGGGGGCGGAGTGCAGCGGCGACAGGTCCTGGAGGATCTCGAGCGAGGCGATCACCGACTCGTCGATGAGGGTCGGCCGGGTGAAACGCTCGCCGCCGTGGAGGAGCCGGTGGCCGACGGCGTCGACGACGAGGCCGGCGTCGCGGCACCATTCGATGATCCGGCGCGCCGCCGCCTCGTGGGTCGAGGGCCACACGGTCCGGTGCCCGGCCGGCAGGCCGGGGACATCGACCTGCAACGCCGCATCGCCGCCAATCGGCCCGACGGTGCCGCGCGCCAGGCCGCTCCGGCCGTCAAGGTCCAGGCGCCCGGGATCGACGGCCGCGACCTGGAACTTGACGCTCGACGTGCCGCAGTTGAGAACCAGGATGTTCAAGAGCTCCTCCGCCCCGGAACGGGACATCAAACCGTGTGCCACGCGGCCAACCGCCGTCGGGACGTGAAATGCCCGCCCGGCGCCGCCCCGCCGCCGTGCCGAGCGGGGCAAAAATTTGCGGGCGCGATGGGGGCCCCGGCGGGCGCGGCGCAACCCCTGCGCAGGGGGGCCGCCGGGCAGCGCGTCGGGCGGGCGATGCGCCACCGCAGACCCCCCGGGGCCGGCCGGCTCGAGGCATGGCCCTTGCTGCGTGCCGGGACCGACGGGCGAGCGGGGACGCACCTTGACGACGGGGGCCGACCTTCATAGGCTCAGGGCGATGGCCGACCATCGCTTCGAGCAGGCGGACGGGCTGCGGCTCCTCGGCGAGGTGGTGCGCCTCACCTCCGAGCCCGCGGCCCCCGAGGCCATCGGGCCCGAGGTGCTGGCGCTGATGGCGCGCACCCTCGGGTCCGACGGCGCGCTCCTCGTGATCAGCGACGGCGCCCTCGACCGCGTGGCCGCGGCGTACGGCGATTCCGGCGGGCTTCAGGATGATATCCGGCGCGCCCGCCTGCCGCTCGACGGGATCGACCTGCGCGAGTCCGCCCCGCCCGGGGACGACGGGCGCGTGGTGATACCGCTGCTGTCGAACGGCGCCCGCCTCGGGGCCGTGGTGCTGCACCGGCCGCGGGCGTGGAACGAGACCGCCCGCTCCTTCGCCCTCGATGCGACGCGCGCCGTGGCGGGCTCGCTCGGCGCCGCCCGCATGCTCGACGACCTGCGTCACCAGGGCGAGCGGCTCGAGCGGCGCAACATCGAGCTGGAGATCCTGCGCGACCTGACCCGGAGGCTCCGCGACCAGCGCGACGACCACGGGATGCTGCAGTCGGCCCTCGACCTCATCCTCGAGAAGCTCTCTCTGCGCTCCGGCTGGATCTTCTGGGACGCCGACAGCAAGGGGCGCCTCGCGCTCGCGGCGGCGCGCGGGGTGGCCGAGGAGTTCCTCTGCCAGGCGCGCGAGTCGGGGATCGGCGATTGCCTGTGCAAGGACGTCTTCGCCACCGGACAGCGGATGCAGGCCCGCAACACCCTCGAGTGCCCGCGCCTGCCGTACCTCGTGGCCGGGCTCGGCGCCATGACGCACGCCTGCGTGCCGCTCAAGTTCGAGCGCGGCATCCTCGGGGTGCTGAACATCGCCTCCCTGCCGGGCCGGCTGTTCACCGCCGACGAGCTGCAGTTCCTCGAGACCGTCGGCCGGCACGTCTGCCTCGCCGTCGACCGGGCGCAGGCGGCGCGCGCCGAGGCGCGCCGCAACGCCGAGGCGCGGGCGCTGGTGTCGCTGGCGCGCGCCATCGGCGGCAGCCTGCATCTCGACACGGTCCTGAGCGCCGCCGGCAACTACGCCCGCGACCTCCTGGGCGTCGAGCGCTGCGCCATCTTCCTGGGCGGTGCGCCCGAGGGGCTGCGGTTCGCCTTCCTCACCGGTGAGCCGATGGCGGGCCTCGCGGTCGGCGCGCCGGCCGATTTCCGGGCGATCGGATCGAAGGCGCCGCTCGAGGCGCTGCGGCAGCGGCGGACGCTGGTGATCCGCGACGCCGTGGACGATCCCTTTTGTGAGGCGGGCCTTGCGAAGCGCTGGTCGATCGGGTCGGCGATCCTGGTGCCGCTCGTCGGGCACGACACCCTCGAGGGCCTGCTCATCGCGACGCGGGCGCGCGCCGGCGACTGGCGGCCCGAGGAGGTCGATCTCGCCGACGCGCTGGCCGGGCAGGTGGCGCTGGCCATCGAGAACGCCCGCCTGTTCGAGCAGGCGCAGACGACCCTCCTGAAGCTGCAGGAGGCGCAGTACGGCATGATGCGCGCCGAGCGGCTGGCGGCCGCCGGGACCCTGGCGTCGAGCCTGGCGCACGAGATCCGCAACCCGCTCAACGCCATCAGCCTGCAGCTGGTGCTGCTGGCGCGCCGCCTGTCGCGCGTCGACGGGTCGCTGCGCGAGGAGCTGACCGGCCTCGTCGAGAGCAGCCGGCACGAGATCGTCCGCCTCGACCAGCTGGTCGAGGAGTTCCTGCAGCTGTCGTCGATCGATCGGGTCCGGCTCGAGCCGGGCTACCCGGAGGAGGTCGCGCGCGAGGTGATGACCCTCATGGGACCGGTGGCGCGCGAGCGCGGCATCGCCGTCCACGATGCGCTGTCGGGTGTCCTGCCGGCGGTGCCGCTCGACCGTGAGAAGATCAAGCAGGCCCTCATGAACCTGGTGCGCAACGCCATCGAGGCGATGCCCGAGGGCGGCACCCTGACGCTCCAGAGCGACACGGTCGAGGGCGCGCCGATGCTGCGGGTGTCGGACACCGGCGTCGGCATCGATCCCGGCCTCGACGTCTTCGACTTTTTCATCACCACGAAGCGCGGCGGCAGCGGGCTGGGTCTGCCGATCGCGCGGCGGATCGTCGAGGCCCACGGCGGCAACCTGACCTACGAGAGCCGCAAGGGGAAGGGGACCGTCTTCTCGGTCTCGTTCAAGCCGCAGGCGCCGGGCAGGAAGCGCCACGACACGCGTGAGGAGACGAGCCATGAGCGCTGAGAGGCAGGGCCGGATCGTGATCGCCGACGACGAAGAGGCGGCCCGCAGGAGCCTCGGCCAGATCCTCGAGGAGGACGGCTACGAGGTGCTGCTCGCCGCCGACGGCGAGCAGGCGCTGCGGCTGGTCGCCGAGGAGGCCCCCGACGTGCTGGTCACCGACATCCGCATGCCGGGGCTCGACGGGCACGAGCTTCTCGGGCGCGTGCGCCGGGCCTATCCGGACGTTGCGGTGGTCATCATGACGGCCCACGGCACCATCCGCAGCGCCGTGCAGGCGCTCCGGGAGGGCGCCGAGGACTATCTCACCAAGCCGATCGCGGTCGAGGAGCTCGAGCACCTGCTCGAGCGCATCCTCAAGCGCGGCAGGCTGATGGCCGAGACGCGCATCCTGCGCGAGCGGGTCGACGACGCCTTCCGCTTCGAGAACATCATCGGCCGCAGCACCGAGATGCTCGAGGTCTTCCGGCTGGTCGAGCAGGTGGCTCCGAGCCAGGCGTCGATCCTGATCACCGGCGAGAGCGGCACCGGCAAGGAGCTGGTGGCTCAGGCGCTGCACCAGCGCAGCCCGCGCCGCGACGCGCCGTTTGTCAAGGTGTCGTGCGCCGCGCTGCCCGAGACCCTGCTCGAGAGCGAGCTGTTCGGGCACGAACGCGGCGCCTTCACCGGGGCGCTGGCGCGCCGCGCCGGGCGCTTCGAGATCGCCGCCGGCGGGACCATCTTCCTCGACGAGATCGGCGACGTGCCGGCCGGCATGCAGGTGAAGCTGCTGCGCTTCCTGCAGGAGCGGCAGTTCGAGCGCCTCGGCGGCAACCAGACGTTGACCGTGGACGTGCGCGTCATCGTCGCCACCCATCGCGAGCTCAAGGCGCTGGTCGCCGAGGGGAAGTTCCGCGACGACCTGTACTACCGCCTGAACGTCATCGAGATCGCCCTGCCGCCGCTGCGCCAGCGCGCGCAGGACGTCCCGCTGCTGGCCGATTTCTTCGTGCGCAAGTTCGCGGCGCGCAACCAGAAGGGCGTGACCGGGGTGAGCGACGAGGCGCTCGCCGGGCTGATGACCTATCACTGGCCCGGCAACGTGCGCGAGATGGAGCACGCCATCGAGCGCGCCGTCATCCTGAGCCGCGAGCCCCTCCTGGGGTCCGATCTGTTCCCGCAGCTGCCGCGCCCGGTCGCGGCGCCGAAGCCGCCGGCCGCGGGCGTCATGGTGCCGGGCTCGTCGATGGAGGAGATCGAGCGCGAGGCGATCCTCAAGACCCTGGAGTCGGTCGGCGGATCGACGACCCGCGCCGCCGCCATCCTGAGAATCAGCCCGCGCACGATCCAGTACAAGGTGAAGTCGTACCGCGCCGCCGCCGGCGCGGTGCGCATGGTCGAGAACTAGAGGGCGGCCGGGGCGCCGCCGGGGAGGGGACGATGAAGGTCGAACAGGTGATGACGCGGGACGTGAAGCTGTGCCGCCCGGAGCAGTCGCTCAGCGACGCGGCGCGCCTGATGTGGGACCACGCCTGCGGCTGCGTGCCGGTCGTCGACGACCGGGACCGGGTCGTCGGCGTGCTGACCGACCGCGACGTCTGCATGGCCGCGTACACCCGCGGCCTGCCGCTCGCCGACATGACGGTGTCGTCGGCCATGTCGCGCCGGGTGTTCGCCTGCCACATGGGCGACGCGCTCGAGACCGCCGAGGCGATCATGCGCGAGCACCAGGTGCGCCGCCTGCCGGTCCTCTGGTTCGAGGATCGCATCGTCGGCCTCCTGTCGCTGAGCGACATCGCCCGCGAGGCCGAGCGCCGCAAGGGTCAGCGGTCGAAGGACCTGAGCCCGGACGCCATCCGCTCGACGCTGGTGGCGGTGGGACATGTCCGGACGAAGGCGGAGATCCCGTTGATCTGACTCCGGGTCAGCGCACGGGCGGAGGCAGGTGGTAGCCGGTGAGCGCCTTCATGTAGGAGGCGCGCTCGAACGCCGTCGGGTCGTGGCATGAGCGCTGGCTCATGCTTCCCTTGAGTTGCTCGACCGAGGCATACTCGCGCTCCTCCATCCAGCGGACGAGATCGGCGCGGACCGCCGCCAGGTGGCCGATGCCGCGCCGCAGCAGCGCCGAGCACAGCATCGCGGCGTCGGCCCCGACGAGGAGCGCCTTGAGGACGTCCTCGTGGCCGTGCACCCCGCCGGTCGCGGCGAGGCTCAGCGGCAGGCGGCCGTGCAGGATGGCGATCCAGCGCAGGCGCAGCAGCAGCTCGTCCGGCGTGCTCAGGTGGATGCCCGGCCGCACCTCGAGATCGGCGAGGTCGATGTCGGGCTGGTAGAAGCGGTTGAACAGCACGAGACCGTCGGCGCCGGCCCGCCGGAGCCGCGCCGCCATTCCGGCGGGGGCGCTGAAGTAGGGGCCGATCTTCACCGCCAGCGGGATGGCGATCGTCCGACGCACCTCGGCCACCACCTCGAGATGGCGCTGCTCGACGTCGTGCGCCGTGGTGTCGAGGTCGCCCGGGATCTCGTACAGGTTGACCTCGAGCGCGTCGGCGCCGGCCTCCTGCATCGTGCGGGCGCAGGCGATCCAGCCGCCCGGGGTGCTGCCGTTGAGGCTGGCGATGACCGGGATGCCGACGGCGGCCTTGGCGCGCCGCACGTGCTCGAGGTACTCGTCCGGCCCGTGGCGGAACTCCCGCGGCTCGGGGAAGTACGACAGCGACTCGGCGTACGACTCGCGCCCCTGGGTCATGTAGTGCCACAGGGTCCTGGACTCCTGCTCGATCTGCTCCTCGAACAGCGAGTGCAGCACGACCGCACCGGCGCCGGCGTCCTCCATCTGGCGCAAGTTCGAGATCTCCTGCGCGAGCGGCGACGCCGAAGGGACCAGGGGGCTCCGGAGCCTGAGGGTCAGGTAGGTGGTTTCAAGATCCATGGCGTTCCCCCGTGCCGGCGCAGGAAGGTGCCGGCGCGGCCATCTGCTCCAGCCTTCGGAAGCGTTCGACGACGTCCTGCTGCGCCTCGTTCAAGAGGCGCGCCGCGCGCTCGGGATCGATCGAGGCGAGCATGCGGTAGCGGGTCTCGCGGTAGGCGTAGTCCTTGAACGCCGCCTTGGGCGCCTTCGAGTCGATGACCAGGGGCGGCTTCCCCGCGGCCGCCTCGGCGGGGTTGTAGCGGAACAGCGGCCAGTAGCCCGAGTCGGCGGCCATCTTCTGCTGCTGCATCCCCTGCCTGAGATCAAAACCGTGCGCGATGCAGTGGCTGTAGGCGACGATGAGCGACGGCCCCGGCCACGCTTCGGCCTCGAGGAAGGCGCGCACCGTCTGGGCGTCCGAGGCCCCCATGGCGATGCGGGCGACGTAGACGTTGCCGTAGTTGACCGCCATCAGGGCGAGGTCCTTGCGCGGCCCCGGCTTTCCCATGGCGGCGAACTTGGCCACGGCGGCGCGCGGCGTCGCCTTGGACGCCTGGCCGCCCGTGTTCGAGTAGACCTCGGTGTCGAGGACCAGGACGTTCACGTCGTGCCCCGACGACAGCACGTGGTCGAGGCCGCCGTAGCCGATGTCGTAGGCCCAGCCGTCGCCGCCGACGATCCAGACGCTGCGGCGCACGAGGTCGTCGGCCATCGCCAGCAGCTCGCGCGCCTCCGGGTCGCGCAGGTCGCGGAGCCGCTTCCTGATCTCCTGCACCTGGGCGCGCTGCCGGGCGATCCCGGCCTCGTCGGTGGTCGGCGCCACGGCCAGGGCGGCGGCCGGGTCGAGGCCGAGGCGCGGCGCCAGCCGCCCCAGGAGGTGCAGGGCGCGCTGGCGCCGGTGGTCGAGGCTCAGGCGGAAGCCCAGCCCGAACTCGGCGTTATCCTCGAAGAGCGAGTTCGACCAGGCGGGGCCGCGCCCGTCGCGGTTCATGGTCCAGGGCGTCGTCGGCAGGTTGGCGCCGTAAATCGACGAGCACCCGGTGGCGTTGGCCACGACCAGGCGATCGCCGAAGAGTTGCGTCAGCAGCTTCACGTACGGCGTCTCGCCGCAGCCGGAGCAGGCGCCGGAGAACTCGAACAGCGGCTCGAGGAACTGCGACCCTTTGACCGTGTTCGTCTTCACGGCCGCGCGATCGGCCTCGGGAAGCGCGAGGAAGAAGTCGAACGCCTTCGTCTCGACCGCGCGGTGCTCGGGGGCGGGCGACATGTTGATCGCCTTGAAACGCACCTCGGTCTTGTTCTTCGCCGGGCAGACCTCGACGCACAGGGCGCAGCCGGTGCAGTCTTCCGGGGCCACCTGCACCGTGTACGCGGTCCCGGCGGGGAACTCGTCCCCCTTGTACGGCATGCTCCTGAAGCCGGCGGGTGTCGCGCCGGGCCCCGCCTGCCCGAGCGCCGCCTGCCCGAGCGCCGCCCGCGGGTAGGCCTTGACCCGGATCGCGGCGTGCGGGCAGACGATCGCGCACTTGTTGCACTGGATGCACCAGCGCTCGTCCCAGATCGGGATTTCGAGCGCGATGTTGCGCTTCTCCCAGCGGGCCGTCCCGGCGGGGAAGGTGCCGTCCACCGGCATGGCGCTCACCGGCAGCAGGTCGCCGCGCCCGGCGATGATCTGCGCCGTCACCCGCTGCACGAAATCGGGCGCGGCCTCGGGGACCGGCGGGCGCAGGCTCCACCCCGTGCCGACCGCGGCCGGGACGAGCACCTCGTGCAGGGCGGGAAGGGCGGCGTCCACCGCCGCCTGGTTCATGGTGACCAGCGTCGCGCTCTTGCGGCCGTACGTCTTCGCGATCGACTCCTTGATGGCGGCGGCCGCTGTCTCGAACGGAAGCACTTTTGCCAGGGCGAAGAACGCCGTCTGCATGACGATGTTGATGTGCCGCCCCAGGCCGCACTGCTGCGCCACCCTGTCGGCGTCGATGACGAAGAGCCGCAGCCGCTTCTCGACGATCGGCCGGCGCACCTCGAGCGGCAGGCGCTCCCAGACCGCGTCGGGCGGGTGCGGCGTGTTCAGGAGAAAGGTCGCGCCGGCGGCCGCCGGCGCCAGGACATCGAGCGTCTCGAGGATGCGCTCGTTGTGGCAGGCGACGAACCGGGCGCTGTCGATGAGATAGGTCGAGCGGATCGGCCGCGGCCCGAACCGGAGGTGCGACACTGTGGTCGATCCGGACTTCTTGGAGTCGTAGACGAAGTAACCCTGCGCGTGCAGGGCGGTCTCCGAGGCGATGATCCTGATCGAATTCTTGTTCGCCCCGACCGTGCCGTCGGAGCCGAGCCCGAAGAAGACCGCCCGCACGATGTCGCCGGCCTCGACCGAGAGCGCCCGGTCCCATGGGAGCGACGCGCGGGTCACGTCGTCGACGATGCCGAGGGTGAAGTGATTGCGCGGCTTTTCGGCGTCCATTTCGGCGCAGGCCGCCAGCACCATCGCCGGCGTGAACTCCTTCGAGCCGAGTCCATAGCGGCCGGACAGCACCCGGGGCCGCGCCGCGAAGCACGGCGCGCCGTCCGCCTCGGCCTCGAACAGCGCCGTCAGCACGTCCTGGTAGAGCGGCTCGCCGGCGGCGCCCGGCTCCTTGGTGCGATCGAGCACCGCCAGGGCGCGCACCGTCGGCGGCAGCGCGGCCATGAAGTGCGCGGCCGAGAACGGCCGGTAGAGCCTCACCTTGAGCAGGCCGACTTTCTCGCCCCGGGCCGCGAGGGCGTCCACCGCCTCCTCGGCGGCCCCGGCCCCCGAGCCCATCAGGACGACGACGCGCTCCGCCCGCGGATCGCCGTAGTAGTCGAAGAGGTTGTAACGCCGGCCGGTGCGTGCCGCGAACCGGTCCATCGCCGCCTGCACGATGCCGGGGCAGGCGATGTAGTACGGGTTGGCCGCCTCGCGCGCCTGGAAGAAGACATCCGGGTTCTGCGCCGTGCCGCGGATCGCCGGCCGCTCGGGGGTCAGGCCGCGCTCGCGGTGGGCGCGCACGGCCTCTTCGTCGACCATGTGGCGCAGGTCGTCGTCCGACAGCAAGTCGATCCGCTGGATCTCGTGCGAGGTCCTGAAGCCGTCGAAGAAGTGCACGAAAGGCAGCCGGCTCGCGAGCGACGCGGCGTGCGCCACGCACGCCAGGTCGTGGGCCTCCTGCACGGAGCACGACGCCAGCATCGCCCAGCCGGTCTGCCGGGTCGCCATGACGTCGCTGTGGTCGCCGAAGATCGACAGCGCGTGGGTGGCGACGGCGCGGGCGGCGACATGGATGACCGCCGGCGTCAGCTCGCCGGCGATCTTGTACATGTTCGGGACCATCAGGAGGAGTCCCTGCGACGAGGTGAAGGTCGTGCCGAGGCTGCCGGTCGTCACCGCGCCGTGCAGCGCCCCGGCGGCGCCCCCCTCGCTCTGCATCTCGATGACTGTCGGAACCGATCCCCAGAGGTTCGGCTGGCGGGCGCCCGACCAGGCGTCCGAGAGCTCGCCCATCGGCGACGACGGGGTGATCGGGTAGATGGCGATGATTTCACTGAGCGCGTAGGCGACGCGCGCCGCGGCCTCGTTCCCTTCGAGGGCCTCCTGCAGCACCGAACCCATCAGCCGACCTCCCTCATGGGAGCCGGCCCGCCCGAGGGAGCGGACCCCCCGCCGGCCGGACAGCGAGGAACATGCCAGAGAAAAGGCCGTAAGGCCCGGCCCGGAGGCCCCATATACAGATGATGGAGGTCTAAGACGCAGATTTTTCGCACGGCTGTGAAGCGGGGCCTCGGGGCCGAAGCTCCTGCGCCCGGGCGGCGAGCATCGTCACCCGGCGCAGCGCGAGCAGCGCCGCCCCGAGCGCGCCGGCGTACTCGGCATCGGGGTGGACGACCACCGGCAACCCGAGCCGCTGCTCGAGGGCCCGCACCATGCCGACGTTCTTGGTCACGCCACCGGTGAGGGCGACGTCCCGCTCGACGCCGACCTGCCGCAGGAGCGCCGCGATCCGCCCGGCGATCGACTCGTGCGTGCCGGCGAGGATGTCCTCGACGCCGTGTCCCTGGGTCACGAGGTTGATCACCTCCGACTCGGCGAGCACGGCGCAGATGCTGGAGATCGACTGCGGCGAGGTGGCGCGCAGCGACAGCGGGCCGATGTCCGCCAGCTCCATCTCGAGCCCCTTGGCGACGCGCTCGAGGAAGCGGCCGGCGCCCGAGGCGCACTTGTCGTTCATCCGGAAGGCGCGCACCCGGCCGCGCTCGTCGACGCGGATGGCGCGGGCGTTCATCGCGCCGATGTCGAGCACCGACCGGGTGCCGGAAGCGAGCGCGACCGCGCCGCGGGCGTGGCAGGTGATCTCGGTGATCTGCACGTCGCGGAACGGCACCTGGTAGCGCCCGAAGCCGGTCGAGGCCACGTACGACGCCGCGGCGTTGCCCGGCAGCGTCGCGAGCGCCCGGTCGACCGCCTTGCGCGCGGCGCCGGCCAGGTCGTGGCCGGTCGGCAGGCAGGCCTTGGCGGCGACCCGGCCATCCTCGTCGAGCAGCACCGCCTTGGTCACGCGCGTGCCGACATCGACCCCGGCGAGGAGCCTCATGCCGCACCCCCTGCAGAGGGCGCCGCGCCGGCCGCGGGCCCGGCGCCGGCCGCGGCGGCGCTGCCGGCGGGGTCGCCGTCATGCCCGTGCGTCGCCCGTTCGAGCGCGAACAGGGCCGCGCCGATGGCGCCGTTGAACTGGGCGTCGGTGTGGAGGTTGAGTTTCCGCTCGAGCCGGCCCTCGAGCGCCGCCACCATGCCGCGGTTGCGCGACACGCCGCCGGTGAAGGTGATCTCGTCCTCCAGACCGACGCGACGCATCAGGCCGATGCTGCGCCCGGCGATCGAGGCGTGCACGCCGGCGAGGATCTCCTCGACCGACGAGCCGCGCGCCAGCTGATTCATGATCTCGGCCTCGACGAACACCGTGCAGACGTTGGTGATCTTCAGCGCCTTCCTAGCGCGCAGCGACACCGGGCCGATGTCGTCGATCGGCAGCTCCATGACGTCGGCGGCCGCCGAAAGGAACCGGCCGGTGCCGGCGGCGCACTTGTCGTTCATGCAGAAGTCGAGCACCTCGCCGAGTTCGTTGATGCGGATCGCCTTGGTGTCCTGCCCGCCGATGTCGAGGATGGTGCGGGTGCCGGGGAACAGGGCGATCGCGCCCTTCGCGTGGCAGGAGATCTCGGTGATCTGGGCGTTGCCGAAGGGCACCTTGTAGCGGCCGTAGCCGGTGCCGACGGTGTAGCCGACGTCCCACTCCTCGAGCCCGGTCTCGGCGAGCGCCATCCTGAACGCCTTCTCGGCGGCGCGCACGACGTTGGCGCCGGTGTCGCTCAGGGCGCGGGCCACGACTCTGCCGTTGTCGTCCACGAGGACCGCCTTGGTGGCGGTCGAGCCGACATCAACGCCGGCGACGATCATGCGCGCGTCCCCCCGGGTGCGGCGGGATGTGGCGCGGCGGCGTGCGGCGCGGCGGCGTGCGGCGCGGCGGCGTGCGGCGCCGCGGCGCCGGCCGCCGGCGCGCCGATCAGGCGGCGGTGCTCCAGGGCCTCGAAGAAGGCGTCGACGCGGTTCTTGAGCTGGGCGTGCTGGAAGTAGCGCGGGTCGACGAGGTCCGACTCGACCAGGAGCGTCGGGATGTCGCGCATGCGCGTGAACTCCTCGCGGAAGTCGGCCTGGCCGACCGAGAACGACCGGCACGACTTGACCGAGTGGATGACCACGGCGTCGGCGTCGTACTCGTCGACGTACGAGCGGATCAGCCCGGAGCGCATCGGCAGGCTCTGGTTGGTGTAGCAGCCGAGGCAGTACTCGGCTATGGACTCGAGCGGCCGGTCCGGGTCGTGCCGGAAGCCGCGGTCCCAGAAGCCGCCGACCTTCGAGTAGGTCGAGGCGACCGACACGGCGCCCCAGGTCTTGAACAGCTCCCAGAACGACCGGAAGGCCGGCCAGGGGGGCGGCCCCTCCATCACCAGGCGGAAGCGCTCATCGGGGACCGGCCCGATGTTGTGGCGCAGGCGCTCGTCGATCTCGGCGGCTGCTATGCGGTAGTAGTCGACGCATTCCTGAGTGCCGCGCAGGGCGTAGATCGGCGCCATGAAGAAGACCGCTTCGAAGTAAGCGTCGAACGGCGACGGCCGGCGGCGGGCCGAGTGCAGGATCGAGGCCCACAGGTCCTCGGCCTCGGCCGAGAGTTTCAGGATCTCCGCCAGGCGCGCCTCGTCGAAACGGCGTCCGGTCAGCTTCTCGCACGCACCGGCAATTTCGCGCAGCTGCCCGACGAGGTAGGCGACGTCGCCCGGGGCGATCGACCCGTCGCGCTGGTACGGCACGTCGAGCATGACGATCGGGACGTCGTAGTACTCGGCGAGCTGCTCGAACCACTTGATGAAGGTGGTGCAGCCGCAGTAGGTGCACAACAGCAGATCCGGTTTCGGCAGCCCGCCGAACGGCCCCTTGTTGCCGGTGCTCAGCAGGCCGATGTCGTTCTTCACGTAGCCGCAGACGTCCGACGAATACCCCATGTCCTCGGCGGTCATGATCAGGCTCTGCGACGTCCGCTTGATGCCGCACTGCAGCGCGTTGATCTCCGGGTAGCAGACCTCGATGTCGAACACGCGCAGCAGCTCGGCGATGTTGCCGGGGACGAAGAGATACGCGACCTTGCGGCCGTCGGCCGTGGCGGTCTCGAGGCGCTTGTACCAGGCGGCGAGCATGTCCTTCTGGACGTCGCGTCCCTTCCCCTGGTGCTCGTAGTGATCGCTCATCGCCTTCCCTCCCCGCGCCCGTCGGGCGAGTCGGCGGCGCCGGCGGCCGGCGCCTCGGAGCCGAAGAACAGGATCGACTCGACGAACGTCTCGACCTGCGTCCTGATGCTCTCGAACGTGCCCAGCTTCTCCTCGAACTCGAAGGCCAGGCTCGGCAGACCCTCGCGGTCGAGCGCCACGCGCATGAGCGGGTAGTCGAGCAGCGCCGGCTCGCAGAACTTGGCGGCCGAGAAGATCACCCCCTCGGCGCCGGCGGCCGCGACCCGGCCCAGGAGCGCCGCGCCCTTGCGCCGCCGGTCGTGCCGTATCGACGTCGTCACGGGCGAATCGACGAACGCCCGCGCCAGGGCCAGGAGCGGGTCGTCGCCAGGCGCGACCGGCCGATCGAACCAGCGCATCCCGAGCAGGAGATCGTCCTCGACGACGTAGCAGCCCGCCTCCTCGATGGTGTCGAGGAGATCGGCGGTCGGCTGCTCGCAGAACGACCCCTCGATGACAACGCGCACGCGGTCGCGCTTCGGGGCGTCGCGCCGGCGCAGCAGCGGCAGCGCCTCCTCGAGGAGCGCGTTGTGCTCCTCGACCGGCAGGACGTGGCCGGCGCGCGCCAGATGGTAGGCCTCGCGCCAGGTGGCGCGCCACGGCTCGTCCCGCCGCACCGCGTACAGCTCGCGCACCAGGGCCCGGTTGTGGTCGTACACCTCCAGGCTCGCCACCAGCGCCGCGTCGGTCGCCGGAGTCCCGGTCAGCCTCGAGAGGGCGTCGCGCAGCCGCTGCAGCTCGCCGCGGTAGTACGGCACGGCGTGCGCCGAGTCGGGGTTCTGCGGGTAGTGGATGTACTCCGACAGGACGCCGGGGAAGTTGCGCTGCCAGATGCCGGAGAGGTTGCGGGCGACGTCGCAGATGCTGCCGAAGATCGTCCCGTCGAGGGCCGCGAGGCGGCCGGTGAGACCGAGCTCGAGGGTCGAGCGCGACACCGAGCAGACGAACGACTGGATGCGCGTGTCGGCGTGGTCGATCTCGACGGCGCCGCCGGCGCCGAACACCCCGACCGGCAGCATCCCGGCGGCGTGGATCACCTCGGCCGGGACGTAGACCGGGAAGTAGCCGATCGCCCGGCGGCCGGGATGGGCCGCTTTCCAGCCGGCGACCGTCTTCAGCTCCGGGTCGCGGACCATCGCCTCGCAGCGCCGCGCCATCTCGCGGATCTTCATCTCGCTCTCCTCACCCCGCCCGCCTCACGCGGCCTTCCCGGGCACCACGATCGACCGCAGGGCCGCGCCGCGGCGCAGCAGATCGAACGCCTCGTTGATCCGCTCGAGCGGGAACCGGTGCGTCACCAGCTCCTTCACCTTCAGCCGCCCGTCGGCCACCATGCGGATGAGCGGCGGGTAGTCCACCGGCCGGCAGCCGAGCGACCCGACGATGCTGATCTCGCGGAACATCACCCGGCCGAAGGCGATCGGAACGTCCCTGGCGGTGAAGCCGACCGCCACCAGGCGGCCGCCGTTGCGCACCGAGTCGAAGGCCTGCCCGGTCGTCTCGGGCAGGCCGATCGCCTCGAAGGCGACATCGACACCGCCGTCGCTCAGTTTGCGGACCGCCCGGGCGGCGTCGCCCGCCGACGGCGGGTGCACCACCTCGGCGGCGCCGAACCGGCGGGCCCACCCGAGCTTCTCCTCGGAGAGGTCGATGGCGATGACGCGCGCCCCGGCCGTTGCGGCCACCTGCACGACGTTCATGCCGACGCCGCCGCAGCCGAACACCGCGACGCTGTCGCCGGGCCGCACGTCGCCGCGCCGCGTGACCGCGTGGAACGGCGTCGACAGCGCGTCGGCGATGATGCTGCCCTCCTCGAGCGGCACGCTCCCGGGCAGCCGGAAGACGTCCTTCTCGGGCGCGACCACGTACTCGGCGTACGCCCCCTCGACGTGGTTGCCGAACATCTTCATCGACTCGCAGATGTTCTCGCGTCCGAGGCGGCAGGCGCGGCAGCGGCCGCACGTCAGGACCGCCGGCAGCAGGACGCGCTCGCCCGGCTTGAACAGGGCGGCGCTGGGACCGCACTCGGCGACGGTCCCCGACGGCTCGTGGCCGAGGATGAGCGGCGGCTCCTTGAAAGTCTTCACGCCGTGGTCGAGGTAGTGCAGGTCGGTGTGGCAGACGCCGCACGCCGCGACCTGCACCAGGATCTCGCCGTGGCCGGGCTTCGGCACGGGGCGCTCCTCGATGGCGAGCGGACGGCCGGGTCCGTGGTAGATGGCCGCTTTCATCGGTGCCTCCAGGCGGGCGGGCGCTTCTCGAGAAACGCCTGCAACCCCTCGCTGGCGTCCTCGGTGCGCATCAGCTCGTTCAGGTACGCCTCCTCGACGGCGCGCAGGGCCTCGTCCACCGGCCCGACCGCCCCGCGCCGCAGAGCCTTGCGCGCCTGGCGCAGCGTCGCGCCCGACATCGAGGTGGCGCGCGCCGCGCGCGCCGCGACGCGGGCGTCGAGCTGGTCGGTCGCGACAACCTCGCTCACGAGTCCCAGTCGCAAGGCCTCGGCCGCCGGCCAGACGTCGCCCCAGAGGATCGCCTCGGCGGCGGCCCGGCGCCCGGCGATGCGCGGCAGCAGCACGGCTGCCAGCGGCGGGAAGACACCGAGCGCGATCTCCGGCTGCCCGAGCTTGGCGGCGAGCGCGGCGATGGCGACGTCGCAACACAGGACGACCTCGCACCCGCCGCCGAGGGCGGCGCCGTGCACGCGGGCGATCGTCGGCCGCGGGAACTCGAGCAGGCCGCGGCAGAAGGCATGGAAGGCGTGCAGCATCGCCGCCGCGGTCGCGGGGCGGTGCTCGCCGACGTCGACCCCGGCGCTGAACGCCTTGCCGTGACCGGCGACGACGAGGACGCCGACGTCGTCGAGGCCGGCCAGGCCGTGGATGGTTTCGGTGAGCGCGCGGCAGGTGCCGATGTCGAGGACGTTGAGCGGCGGGCGGTCGAGGGTCAGGGTCGCGACCCGCTTCTCGACGGTCACCCGGAATCCCTGTGCCATGGCATGCCCTCCTTCAGGTCACGCCAGCATGGTCGCGCCGCGGGGCCCCCCGGCGCAAGCCGCCGCCCGCCGCGACCCGGCCACGCTACATGTACTGCCCGCCGTCCACCCGGATCACGTGGCCGGTGATGTGCCCCGCCCCCTCGCCGCACAGGAAGGCCACGAGCGCCGCGACATCCTCGGGGCGGCCGGCGTGGCCGAGCGCCGACTCGTCGACCGCGCGCCTCCTGATCTCGTCGGCGAGGTCGGCGGTCATCGGCGTCTCGATGAGGCCCGGCGCCACCGCGTTGACCGTGATGCCGCGCGGCCCCATCTCGCGCGCCGCCGTCTTGGTCAGGGCGATGAGCCCCGCCTTGCTGGCGGCGTAGTTCGCCTGCCCCGCCTTGCCGCGCTCGCCGTTGATGGAGGCGACCTGGACCACGCGTCCCCAGCCCCGCTCGCGCATCGCCGGTATCGCCGCGCGCAGCACCAGGAAGGCGCCGGTGAGATTGACGTCGATCACCCGGCGCCACGACTCGACCGACATCCTCCAGATGAGCGCGTCGTCGGTGATGCCGGCGTTGTTGACGACGATGTCCGGGTCGCCGAGGCGGCCGCGGATCTCCTTGAAAGCGTCGTCGACCGCCAGCTCGTTGGTGACGTCGGTCGAGAGCGCCAGCGCGCGCCGCCCGAGGGCTTCGACCGCCGCCGCGGCCTCCGCCCCCGCCCCCGCGGGCCGCGCGTCGAGGAGCGCCACATCGGCGCCGCCGGCGGCGAGCGCCCGTGCCACCGCCGAGCCGATGCCGCCGAAGGCGCCGGTCACGAGCGCGACGCGCGCAGAGGAAGTCACGCGGGGTCCAGCGCCTTGCCGCAGGCACCGCAGAACCGGAACATCTCGGGCAGGAGCCTGGCGCCGCAGCCGCCGCAGCGCCGCATGTACGGCCCCCACGGGAACTCGCTCGATCCCCCCTCGGCGGCGCGGCGCCGCATCCCCTGGTAGTCGGGCGGCCGCTTGTCGACGAAGGCGTTCATGCCCTCGTTGGGCTCCCACGAAGTGTAATGCACCGACAGCCAGTCGCGCGCGTGGCCGATGGTCGAATGCCACGCCAGGTCCTTCCAGAAGTTGACCTGCTGCTTGGTGTAGCGCGCGCACTCGGGGAACTTGTCGACCAGCTTCGCGGCCATCGCCTTGACCGCTTCGTCGAGCGGTTCGAGGTCGATCACTGCACCGTCCTTGAGGGCTTTCTTGACATCGGCCGGCTCGTGCGGGTGGATCCACTCGCCGGTCTTGCGGCGCAGCGACGGCGTCACCTGGTTCACCAGCCCCCAGTCGAGGCAGCGCCGGGCGTCGATCTCCTCGCACAGGAAGAGCATCTCGCGCGCCCGCCGGTCGCCGACCGTGATCGGCAGCCACTGGGTGGCGCCGCCGCAGGCGACGCTGCCGACGCGCGTGCCGACCTGGCGGATGTAGGCATGCTCGGCCATCACCGCCAGGTCGCACGACAGGTTGAACTCGTTGCCGCCGCCGGCGACGATGCCGTTGAGGCGCGCGATGACGGGTTTGCCGATGTTGCGCAGCATGTCGTGGCAGGCGTTGAACACCCCCATCCATTTCCAATAGTCGCGCGGCCTGCGGGTGTATTCGGCGGCGTACTCCTTGACGTCGCCGCCGGTGCAGAAGGCCCGGTCGCCGGCGCCGGTCAGCACGACCACCGCCACGCCGTCGTCCCAGGAGGCGTCCTGGAAGGCGCGGGTCATCTCGACGAGCGCCCGGGTCGAGTAGGCGTTGTGGTTCTGCGGGCGGTTGATGGTCACCGTCGCCACCCAGTTCTTCTTCTCGTAGAGGATGTCGGTGAAGCGGAACTCCCCGGCCGGCATCGGCTGGAAGGCGCTCATGGTGTCGTTCCTCCGAGGGAATCGCGTACGGGGCCCCGCGGGCCCGGGCGAATGCGTCGCGCTTCTGCAAGAATCGTGCGGCGGGCGGGGGCGCGGGCCTATGATCCGGGTCATGGCGACGGCGCGAGGACGCGCCCGCCGAAGGGCCCGGGGCTTGCACTTGTCCCGACGTCCCGGGCTGGAGGTGCCGCGACGCCCGACGGCGCCCCGCGAGGCCCACGGTTGCGCGCAAGCCGGACGCTTCGTGGGCCCACCGGCACCGCAATCTCTGCGCGCGGATCCGGCCCGCGGACCCGGGGGAGGCAGTTCCTGCGCGCCCGGCCGCCGGGGGGCCCCGCCGGGCAAGGGAGGAGGCGGACATGCCGGTCATCATCGAGCCGTTCAAGATCAAGGTCGTCGAGCCGATCGCCCTGTCGTCGCGGGCCGAGCGCGAGCGCTGGCTCAGGGAGGCCGACTACAACCTCTTCGGGGTGCCGGCCGAGCGGGTGACCTTCGACCTCCTGACCGACTCGGGGACGGCGGCGATGAGCGCCGCCCAGTGGGGGGCGATGATGGTCGCCGACGAGTCGTACGCCGGCTCGCGCTCGTTCCACCGTTTCGAGAAGGTGGTCCGCGACCTCACCGGCTACCGCCACATCATCCCGACGCACCAGGGGCGGGCGGCCGAGCGCATCCTCTTCCAGATCACCGTCAAGCCGGGGTCGATCATCCCGAGCAACAACCACTTCGACACGACGCGCGCCAACATCGAGTACGACCAGGGGGAAGCGCGCGACCTCGTCATCGCAGAGGGGCTCGACAGCGCCTCGTCGCACCCGTTCAAGGGAAACATCGATCTCGCGCGGCTCGACGACCTGTGCCGGCGCGAGAAGGCGCGCATCCCGCACGGCATGCTGACGATCACCAACAACACCGGCGGCGGCCAGCCGGCGAGCCTCGAGAACATCCGCGGCTGTTCCGAGGTTCTGAAACGGCACGGCATCCCGTTCATCCTCGACGCCTGCCGGTTCGCCGAGAACGCCTACTTCATCAAGATGCGCGAGCCGGGGCAAGGGGGCCGGTCGGTGCGCGACATCGCCCGCGAGATCTTCCGCCTCGCCGACGGCTGCATCATCAGCGGCAAGAAGGACGGTCTCGTGAACATGGGCGGGTTCCTGGCGCTCGACGACGACCGGATCGCCGGCGAGGCGCGCAATCTCCTGATCCTGACCGAGGGATTCCCGACCTACGGCGGCTGCGCCGCCCGCGATCTGGAGGCGCTCGCGGTCGGGCTCGAGGAGGTGCTCGACGAGGCCTACCTCGAGTACCGCCTGGCGACCGTGCGCTACCTCGCCGAGGGGCTGAACCGGGTCGGCATCCCGACGGTGCAGCCGCCCGGCGGCCACGCCGTCTTCATCGACGCCCGCCGCCTGCTGCCGCACATCCCGGCGCGCGAGTATCCCGGGCAGGCGCTGGCCTGCGAGCTCTACCTCGAAGGGGGCATCCGCTCGTGCGAGATCGGCAGCGTCATGTTCGGCCGGCACGAGCCGGGCGGGGCGTTCGCGCCGGCCCGGCAGGAGCTGGTGCGCCTGGCCCTGCCGCGGCGGGTGTACACCCAGAGCCATGTCGATCGGATGCTCGAGATCGCCGCGGTGGTCGCGGCGCGCGTGCCGGCGCTGCGCGGCATGGAGATGACCTGGGCGCCGCCCTATCTGAGACACTTCACGGCCAAGTTCAGGCCGCTGGCCCTGGCCGGGACCTCCTGAAGCGCCGCGCCACCGCCGAGCCCCCCGGCGGCCCGCCGGGGGGCGTACCGAAGGTCGGCGCAGGGGGGAAGTGCGAAGACGCCCGCTGCGCCCCGCCTGCCGCGGGGTCCGCGTCTCGCCCAAGCGCTACATCGGCCGCGTGGACCGGTGCGCCCGCAGGCGCGGAGGGCCATGTCGGCCGATGTTCCGCTTGGCGTGCGCGGAGAGCAGCGCACGTTGTGAAGACTGGCCCCCACTCATCTGTGGGAAGTTGATAAGGACGCCGGATTTCTGCGCTTGATGGCCCGCTGGCGAGGCGACCTTCTGGTACGACGAACTCGGTACGTGAGCCGATCGACCTGCCGAGACAAGCCCCTAACCGTGAATGCAATGCTCTCCACCTCGACGACCACACGCCCAAACCTGAGCCGCGCGGATTCCCGGTGCTTCTCGCTGAGTGGCGTCCGGATGAGGTCATCGATCAGTTCGCGGAACCGAGCAGCCCGTACATAGAGATATGCGAGAGTCCCTATCGCTTCGAGTTCAGAGATTCCCACCACGCCCTGGTGCCATTGCGCCAAGCGTTTGAGTTTCCTTGCGATCCGGACCATGTCACCTGGTCTTTGTCTTCGACCGCCCGCCCTCGCCCGCATCTTCGATCGTGTCCTATTTGGGTGGGGTGCTTCCGCCACCTAGCCCACTGCAAGTGTTGTCACCGCACGCCCCGTGCGGATTCCCGGCAAATCGCTTGTTCCACTCGGCGATCTGCTTATCCATTTCCTCTTGGATCTTCTCTCTGAAGTCTTTTCGCGTGATCTTCTTCATGTATTCCGCGGCCTTCTCGATCTTCCGCCAGAAGTCTCTCGCGGCCTTCTTCCACTCGGGCTCTTCTGGGTTCATTCCTGCATGGCCCGGATCAGCAAGATCCCAGGCTGCGTTTTCCAGCTCCCGCATGGCCTTGTCGAACAGATCCTTGTTGCTGCGAGCTTCGAGAATCGCCGCAGCTACCCAGAGGGCTCCACCGGCAAGCTCTTCCCAGGGCATGGGATCGATTTGACCCCAGAAGAACAGAGACTGGCCAATTCCGCGCGTGATGGAGACTGCGTTCTTGCCGGTGGGGTCGTGATAGGCCAGGGGATTGTTAAGAACGTAGCTGTATCGGTTCCACACCTCGGGATGTTTCAAAAGCTCGTCAGAGTCTTCACGACTCTTCTGCTGGAGCACGATCGGAGAAAGCGTATCAGGGCTGACAAAGCGCCCCAGACTCGAGGAGTAGTATCTCGCCATCATTATTTGATACAGCGGCTCTTTCGACCCCGACTGCAACTCCACGCCCGGCCTGCCTTTCCACGGGGGTCTCGATTACACGCCAGCCCGCCGTGCTACGGTTTCGACGATCCCGATCGAGCCGTTCCTGACCCTCCTCGCCGGCTCCGGGCCGGCACTGCCTGACAGTTAAGGAGAGGATACGCCCCCTGGCGCCCGGCGCTCAACGACTTTCAGCGACTTGCGGGGATGGCTCCGCCGGTGGACCGCGGCCAGGTCCTCGACGGCGACCCGGGTGTAGACCTGGGTCGTGGCGATGCTGGCATGGCCGAGGATGGCCTGCACGTGCCGGAGGTCGGCGCCGCCCTGCAGCAGGTGCGTGGCGCAGGTGTGGCGCAGCACGTGCGGCGTCACGCGCTTCGCGATGCCGGCGGTCTGGCCGTGCTTGCGGACGATGAGATTGAGGGTCTGGCGGCCGAGGCGGTGTCCGCTCGTGGTGGCGATGAAGAGGGCCGGCTCCTTCGAGGTGGCCACCAGCTCGGGGCGCGCGTGATGAACGTAGCGGCGCAGCGCGGCCACGGCGTGGACGCCGACCGGCACGTAGCGGTCCTTGCGGCCCTTGCCTTGCCTCACACGGGCGAGCTCGCCGGCCGCGTCGACATCGTACAGGTCGAGGCCGCAGAGCTCGGCGCGTCGCAGTCCCGTGGAGTAGAGCGTCTCGAGGATGGCGCGGTCGCGCAGGCCCAGGGCGTCGCGCCCAGGCACGGCCAGGAGCGCCTGCACTTCACTCTCGGTGAGCACGCTCTTCGGCAGCGGCTGCGTCCGGTCACCGAGCACGAGCGTTGTGGCCGGGTTGAACAGCACAACGTGCCGTTTCGCCAGCCACGCGAAGAACGACCGCAGCACCGAGGCCTCGGCCGCGAGCGTCTTCACGCTTAAGGGTGAGGGTGACTTCCGGTTGTACTCGGTGACGCGGCTCTTCAGGTGGACGAGATAGTCCTCGAGGATCGACGGCGTGACCTGCGCGGCCGTCGTGACGCCGCGCTCCTGGAGCCAGGCGACGAGCTGGGCGAGGTAGACGCGCCGGTACGCCACCGTGCCGCGGGCGCGACCGAGAGCGAGCGCCGCGGCGAGATGCGCCTCGACGAGCGCGTCGAGGCCGGTAGAGGCGGTCGCGGAAGGCAAGTTTGCCTCGTGGAGGCCGGGGTCTTCGAGGGAGATCGGGGTCTGCGGGACCACCTTTTCACCGCTCATCGCCGCTCCCGCGGGTGGCAGCGCCGGTGCACCGCCTTGAGGTCGGTGACCTCGACCCGCGTGTAGATCTGGGTCGTCGCGACCGACGCGTGCCCGAGCATCGCCTGGATGTGCCGGATGTCGGCGTGCCCGGCGAGCAGGTGGGTCGCGAACGTGTGGCGCAGCGTGTGCGGCGTCACCACGCGCTCGATGCCGGCCGCGCGCGCGTGCTTCTTCAGCGGATACAGCACGCCCAGCGGCACGAGCCGCTTGCCGTTCTTCGACAGGAACACCGTCGGCTCGGCGCCGCCGTCGTGATGGCCGACTAGCAGCTTCGGCCGCGCTTCGGTCAGGTACTCGCGCAGCCACGTGCAGGCCGCCGCCCCGAGAGGCACCACCCGGTCCTTGGCGTTCTTCCCCTCGTTGACCCTGAGAAGCCCGCGGTCGAGATCGAGGTCGTACACCTGAAGGGCGCGCAGCTCGGCGTTGCGGATGCCGGTGGAGCACAGGACCTCGATCATCGCCCGATCCCGCAGGCCCAGCGGTGTCGTCGCGTCCGGCGCCGCCAGGAGACGCGTCACCTCCTGCTTCGAGAGGATCGACCGCGGCAGGATCCCTTTCCGCTTCGGCAGCTCGAGCGACGCCGACGGGTCGTACAGCAGCACGTCGCTCTTCACCAGATGCCGGAAGAACGACCGCACGACGGACAGCCGTGCCGCCTGGGTGGCGATGCTCAACGACCGGCCGTTCTCGTCGCTGAACCCGTACAGATGCGTCTGGTAGGCGTGCAGGACCTCGGGCGTGATGGCCGTGACCTCCTCGACGTCGGTCTGCTCGTCGAGCCAGGCCAGGAAGAACGACAACTGCGACCGGTAGCCGTCGACGGTGCGCGGCGACCACCCGAGCACCTGCATGTGCTCGACGAACCGGGCCACGAGCAGATCGAACCGCTGGCGGTGCTGATCGTCCATCTCACGCCTCGACCGTTCGCACCACAACACCCCCCCCACCTTTTCCCCAAAAGCTCACAAGGTTGGCGGTTTTCACGGCTAAGAGACGGACACGGAAGGGGTTCGACCTTGTGAGCTCGGCTCACAAGCTGCCCTCAAGGTCGCCGTTTTCCTCACAAGGTGCCGTTTTTCCTCACAAGGTCCTGGCTTCTCAGTCGGTTGCGCGCGGCGCGACGCGAGATCGTCGACATCGACCAGCCCCGCGAGATACTTCCCGTCCTCCTCCGGGTCGCCGTCGAACAGCAACTCGTAGCTCATCCGCTGGCCGTTCCGGCCTCCGGCCACGACGACGTACTCCAGGTCAACGAGCTGACCCAGATGCACTCGGACCTGCCAATCGGTCCAGCCGGTCGCCTTGCGCACGTCGTGGCGCGTGAACCGGCGCGGTTCCTGGCCGCGGGTCAGATCGACCAGGTGCCTGAGAAGCTGCCGCGTCGGGTGCGCCAGTTCGTCGAGACTGCGGCCCAGGACCTGGCGCGCCAGATCGTTCGCCAGGGCGATATCCCGAGGCTCGACCTCGACGTATTCCACGTCGGCGTCGCCGCGCCGCGCGCGCTTGACCTCCCGCTGGTGCTGGTGCAGCAGCGCGATCGTCTTGATGAGCGTCAGGTACTTCTTCTGCTCCCGCCGCATCTGCAAGCGCTCGTCGGGGTAGCGCAGCGCCGCGGCGTACGGGTTCACGACCTTCAGCGGCCTGAGCAACCGCTGCACGTTCTGCTGCCGCGCCCACAGGTGCTCGGCCTCCTTCCGGCGCAGCACGCCCTCGAGCGTGTCCGCCTCCCGCTGGCGTCTCAGGATGAGGCGCGTCTGCTCCACCGACTCGTCGATGCCGACCTGCACGAACCGGTTCCGCGTCTCGTAGTCGAGAGCCTCCGGTGACGTGGTCGTGAACATGATGAACACCGGCCCCTCCACCCGGTACTCGTCCGTCCGCAGCTTCCCGGTCTGCGGGTCGGTCCGGGTCGCGGCGACGGTCAGGACCTGGGCGGACTGGAGGTTGCGGATCGAATAAGCGGCCTCGGCGGCTCCCGCCTCCTCGTCGATGGCCAGGACCTTGTGGACCAGCGCGTCCTCCTCCTTGTAGAACAGCGCCTGGCCTGTGAGCCGTGTGTACCGGACCAAGTCCTCGTCGGGAACGACGTCGCACAGGGCGTCCTGGACGCTGCTCTTCCCGGCCCCCGAGCGGCTGACGATGATGAGGCCCAGCGGATCGTCGAGCAGGCGCGACACGAGACCGAGATAGCCGACGAGCAGCGTCGTCTTCTCGCCGACGCACCCGACCCGCTCGAAGTCGGCGAGGACGCGGTCCAGCACGTCCGGGGCGCGCAGCAGAGCCAGCGCCTCGTCGCGCTCCCGATCGGGCATGGTGATGCGCGCCGGCGCCGCAGCGCCGTCCTTCGTGAGATCGAGACGGACGGCTTCGAGTGTCTCGATGAGGGAGGCGACCTCGCGGGCGAGCTCCTCCTCGGGCTGCTCGAACAGCCTCGCGAGCTCCTTCACCAGCGCCGTCCGGGCGCGATGGCCGTAGAGATCGAGCGTGTCGAGGTGCATGCGGGAAGAGCCCTCGATGCGCAGGTTGACGCGCAGACGATCCAGACCCACCGCGGTGAGGCCGCGCACGCGATAGGCGCGCGCCGCGAACGCCACCCGCACACTGCCGTCGGCGTCACGGCTCACCTGCACGCCCGGTGACGTCGCCGGCGGCGGCTCACTCACCGCCGCCGAGGTCTTCGCCGCTGGTGACAACGCCGGCGCCGGTTCTTCCTTAACCGTGCAGTTCACAGTTAAGGGAAGGGCCTCCGCGATCGCGCCCTTGAACGCCGCCGCGGCCGCCTCCGCGCCCTGGCTCGTGAGCAGCTCGTTCGGGTCCTTGGCGCCGGCGAGATGCGCCACGGCGACGTCGAGACCGAGATTCCGGAGACGGTCGCCGATCGTCCCGGCCGCCCTCGCGCCGGCGTCGTCGCCATCGAGCAGGAGCGTCACCCGCTTCACCCGGAACCGCTGCAGCAGGTCCTCATGGTCCGCCGTGAACCCGGCAACGCCGTACACGCACGACACGTTCCGGATCCCCGCCTGGTACAGAGACAACGCGTCGATCACCGACTCGGTGAGAACGACGTGCTCGCCGGCCTTCAACGCCTGCCAGTGGAACACGCCGCGCCGTGGGCCCGGCAGGTACAGGTGCTGGTCGCGTTCGACGTGCCGGCCGTACAGCCCGACGATCCCGTCGTCCGGGTGCCGCAGCGGGAACACGACGCAGCCCGAGAACAGCTCCCGGCCCGACGCCGTGAGCAACCCCGCGTCCAGAAGCGCCCGGGCGATCTCGCCTGAGGCGCCGAACGTCTTCGGCAGCGACCCGTCCACGTACCCGACCTCGAACGCCTGCAGCATCTCCGGGTCGGCCAGGCCGCGGCCATTCAGGTACGCCTGGCCCTCGGGCCGCTCCCGGAACACGCGGTGGTAGTGCCCGACGACGCTGGCCAGCAGATGCCGGCGGCCAGTCTGCGAGATGGGTGTCGGCGCCGCCGGCGGCGCCGCCGAGCGCGCAGCACGCGCCCGCGGCGGCTCCTCGTAGCCCAGCTTCTTCATGGCCTCGAGGAACGTCACCCCGTCCTTCTTCGCCACGAACGCGAACACATCGCCGCCGCTCTTGCCGCCGTTCCCCGAGCACGCCCCGAAGCAGTTCCACAGCTGCTTCTCCGGATTGACGACCAGGGACGGCTCGCGGTCCTCGTGGAACGGACACAGGCCGACGTAGTTCTTCCCCCTGCGCTGCAGTGCGACGCCGCGGCTCTCCACCACCGCGACCAGGTCCTGCGCCCGCCGCACCGCCTCGATGGCTTCCTTGGTCACGTACATCGGACCTCCTTCCGCAACCTGTCAAGAGGAAAATGCCCCCGGACGGGTCTCCCCCGGACCATCCGAAACCGTTCGCGAGTATATACCTGTATGGTGTATCATGGTCAAGCCCTGCCCGCGGAGGCCCTGGAATGGACCCTATACTTCTCGCCGTGCCCAAGAAGGTCCGCCCGGCGTCGGCGTTCGGGGAGAGGCTCACCGCCCTGCGCAAGGCCCGCGGGCTCACCCAGGTCCAGCTCGCCGAGAGGATCGACTCGACCCAGCGGGCGGTCTCCCGCTACGAGACCGTCGCCGACCGGGCGCCGGCCCCCGTGCTCGCCCGCCTCGCCCAGGCTCTCGCTGTCAGTACGGACGAGCTGCTCGGGGTCAAACACTCACGGGCGGCGGCCGGCCTCACCGACGACCCCGAGGCCCGTAGGCTGTGGAAGAAGTTCCAGCAGGTGATGGCGCTGCCCGAAAAGGACCGCCGCGCCGTCATCCGCCTCGTCAACTCGCTGGTGACGGCGAAGGCCCCCGCCGGGGACCGCGCCCCCCGCCGGGCCACAGGTTAAAGAGGAGACCCTCGATGCCGACCCCGAACCGCGCCGAGGAGGAGCTGATCGAGAAGATCAAGAACCTCCCGCCCGACAAGCTCTTAGAGGTCGAGGACTTCGTCGACTTCCTGCGCCAGCGCGGCGAGGACCGCAACCTCGCCCGTGCCGTCGCCACGCTCTCCGAGGACGCCTTCCGCAAGGTCTGGGACCACCCCGACGATGCCGACTACGATCGGCTGTGAGTTCGGGGACGTCGTCCTGGTGCCGTTCCCGTTCACGGACCAGACCGCAACCAAAAAGCGCCCCGCCGTCGTCGTCAGCTCCGACACCTATCATCGCGACCGGCCCGATGTGATCCTCATGGCGGTGACCAGCCAGCTCCGGCCCGCCGTCGGGGTCGGCGAGATCCCCGTGCAGCGCTGGAAGGAGGCCGGCCTGCTCAAGCCGTCCGTCCTCAAGCCGCTGCTCGCGACCGTCGAGAGACGGCTCGTGCTGCGCAAGCTCGGGAAGCTCCAGGCCCAGGATCGCGAGGCCCTCGGCCGCGCGCTCAGGACCATCCTCGGCGAGTAGCACTTTCTCCCAAGGGCACGTCCGTTCGGCGCGGCGCGCAGCGCCGCGCCACCGCCGAGCCCCCCGGCGGCCCGCCGGGGGGCGTGCCGCAGCGCAGCGGAGGCCGGCGAAAGGGGGGAACTGCATCACGCCCGCTGCGCCCCGCCTGCGGGCGGCGTGACAGACGCGCGTGACGGGATTGACTATGAGAGGTTCAGTTCACTGCAAGCGCGGCCGGCGCGACGCCTGCCGCGGGGTCCGCGTCTCGCCCAAGCGCCACTTCGGCTGCGTGGACCGCAGCGCCCGCAGGCGCGGAGGGCCACGTCGGCCGAAGTTCCGCTTGGCGTGCGCGGAGAGCTGCGCACCTTTGACCTTTCCCGCGTGATTCAAGTTCAGCGGGGCGCACTCTTCGTTGCTTCGAGGCGTTCAAGGGCTTCGCTTGCAATCTCCGACTCGCACGAGTAGCCGGAGGACTGGTACCCGCGCGCGATTTCTCCCCAAGGAACCGGACGCACGTTGGGGTTCGTGCGCGAGTGGAAGCCTCGGGGACACTGCCCTCGTGGACCTGATGTGGTGCGTACTATTTCTTCCAGGGTTGGCCTTGCCCTGTCGGTCGCATAGCTGCGCGACAGGATTTCCAAGGCCAGATGCCGATTGAACGGATCTTCGTCGGACTTGAGTGTATCGACGCAAGCCTGCTCGACGATCGAGGGACATTCTCTGGACCCGGCGTCCGTCAGCATGACTCCCTGTTTGCACAGGAGGTACATCCGCATGAGGACCTGCCACCTGAGCTTCGGCTCCTGAGACAACCTCGCTTGCTGCAGGACGGAGTAAGCATAGTAGTCGGCGGACTGGGCGAACGTTCCTGTGTCGTCGAAGCACTTCCGGTCCACAGATTTGTTGATGCGCTCAACTGCGTCGTCCACGTCATCCATGAGCGAACACAGTTGCCGTAGCTCCGACGTCTTCGGAGAGTCGCAGGGAGGGTTATCCCACGCGCCTGCACGCACGAAAGCCTCTGCGACTTCCAAGAGCACTTTCCCAAGGCCTTCTCCAACCTCCTGCGCACTGAGACCGCGGCACCCGGCCACTGTCGAACCAGCCGACGCGCAGGCCACAGCAACGACAAGCGCGAGCCCAGCAACCGCACTGGAGCGCATCAGTAGCCCTCCGGTTTCTGGCCCGCAGCCTCGAGCTTCGCCTTCGTGTCGTTGTAGGCGCCCTGTGCTGCCTGCGTAGCTGCCGCCTGCGCGCCGCCAACTATGGCGTCAACGTCACCGCCGGCTTGGATCGCTGCAGCTGCATCATTGAAGATACCGTTGATGGTGCTGGTGAGATCTGTTGCGCCTACCTCACGAATGCCGAACCCGGCAGAGCCGCTGGAATCGACGCTTTGTGCATCATGCTGATCACCGTCGACTCCGCCGTGCCCGACCAGATCTTGGAAGCTGTGTTGGCTGCCTCCAAGCGCTTCTCCAGCAGCTTCAGCGTTCCCGCCAGCCAGGGACCGAAGCGCGGACCCCAGCTGGTCGGCGCCCGCCTGAACCCTCGTATCGGTCGCCGATCCCGTGGCTCCGCCCTCGTTCAGATGGGCAGAGTCGTCGCTATTCCGCCAGCGCGAAGTGTCGGCTCGGCTGTTTCCTTGAACCACATCTCGCTGGCTGACGTGCGCAGCCTGAGTCGATGCGTTGCGAGTGATGTTCTGATGGCGGTGCGAACCAACGATCTTGAACTCACCGTTGGGGTCGAGGTACTTGATTGGATTGTTCTCGACGTAGGCGTACTTGTTCCAGCTCTGGGGATTCTCGAGCTGAGTGTCGTTGCCTGGATCCACCGCCATGAACCGTCCGAGGCTTGAGGAGTAGTATCTCGCCATCATTATTTGATACAGCGGCTCTTTCGACCCCGACTGCAACTCCACGCCCGGCCTGCCTTTCCACGGGGGTCTCGATTACACGCCAGCCCGCCGTGCTACGGTTTCGA
>Ga0247727_10000994_pt1 | contig 68969 bp, 56 predicted proteins | sample WisWelCaveWW1625_FD_202498 | JGI IMG/M metagenome (GOLD analysis project Ga0247727, IMG submission 202498) | Biofilm microbial communities from Wishing Well Cave, Virginia, United States - WW16-25 | ecosystem: Environmental > Aquatic > Deep subsurface > Groundwater > Cave microbial mat | place... | reverse complement strand
CAAAGATGAAAGTTGTAGTCAATTACATTTTCTGCTTTCCAAAAAACTATTTAACATATCATCGTTAATTTCTTAACCGCTTTTTGAGGGGATACTATCCATCAATTTAAATAATTGATTGTTAATTGGTTAAGCCACAAACATGTTCTTTAGAAAATAATACTATAGTTATTTCAGTTTTGCTCTTCACAATTGGGTAAACTATATTTGCTCTACCAAAAACACACAACATGAAAAAAATATTTTTATTCACCACTTTAACAATCAGCACAGGCGCGCTTTTTGCGCAATCGCAGCGCTTAGTTTTCATTGAAGAGTACACGCAGGCATCATGTGGTCCTTGCGCATCAGCAAATCCCGCGTTTAACGCACTGCTTTCTGCCAACACAACAAAAGCGGTGTCGCTCAAATACCAAGTGAGTTGGCCTGGCACGGATCCGATGAACGCACAAAATCCTACCGAAGTAGCAAAACGGGTTAGTTATTATGGAGTGTCCGGTGTGCCGGACGCTTATATGGATGGAAATATTTATGCTGGCGGTGCGCCAAGCGGCATCACACAGGCAAGCATCAATAGTGAATATGCCGTTGCTTCCCCTTTCTCGGTCAATCTTGTTCATTGGTTTAACGCGGCTAACGATTCTATTTTTATCAATTGCGAAGTAACCGCCACACAAAACACCACACTCACCACGGGGAGATTGCGTATTGCGATGATGGAGAAGACCATTACGTTTGGTACTCCTCCGGGCTCAAACGGAGAAACAGTTTTTTATAATGTGATGCGGAAAATGTATCCGAACGCGAATGGCACCACGCTTGTTTCTTCGTGGACGACAGGGCAGAAAAAAACGGTCAGTTTCAAGGCAAAAATCCCAACATACATTTATAGCAAACCGCAAATTGCTGTAGTGGCGTGGATTCAGGATGATGCCAACAAGAATGTAAAACAATCCGCTTTCAGTCCTTCAGCAGGAACGCCTTCTGCACAGGCGCCTGTGGCAGACTTTACCTCTGATGTGGCTTCTACCTGCGATGGAATGGTAAAATTTTCTGACCAATCCGCACTATTCCCCACATCATGGTCGTGGGATTTTGGAGATGCTGCAACATCCACCCAACAAAATCCAAGTCACCAGTATTTCGCAAACGGAAATTACACAGTGAAACTTACCGCGACAAACGCAAACGGAAACAATCAGGTTATAAAAACATCTTACGTTGCCGTTGCGCTTACCGGTTCGGCACCAACAGGAGTTAATGACAACATCTGCGGTTCAGGCGTTGCGAATCTTTCTGCAACGGGCGGAAGCGGAACGCTTAACTGGTATAATTCATCTGGTGCACAGGTGAATACAGGAAATACATATTCTCCCAACTGCACAGGAACGACCAATTTTTATGTTTCGGAAGCAATTCCGAATTCGGTTACAACAACGGGTGCTGCAAACAATACAATTGGTGCGGGCGCATATTTTACCGCAAACAATGTTCATGGATTATATTTTGATGTTGCGAAGCCCTGTGTGCTTCAATCGGTGGATGTATACGCGAACACCGCAGGCAATCGCACGATAGATGTGATTGACGGAAACGGAGTAGTTGTTCAGTCGGCTGTGAAAAACATGCCTGCCGGACAAAGTACAATTACGCTCAACTTTGCTCTTGGCGCGGGAATAGGATATCTTATAAAAATCTCCAGCACAACGGTTGATTTATACCGCAATAGCGGTGGAGCAACCTTTCCGTATACCACCAGCGTAATTACAATTACAGGAAATACTGCAGCAGGAAACCCTACCTATTATTACTTCTTCTACAACTGGAAAGTGTTGCAGAATCCCTGCATGAGCCCCGCTGCAATTGTTTCAGCAATTGACTCCTGCGCAAACAGCGCTCAATACAATTTTTCTGTAGAAAATTCTTTGAGCGTTTTCCCGAATCCCGGCAGCGGAGCGTTCAGCGTTTCGTTCACCGCTGAGCAGAATGATAATTATATTATCAGCATCAGCAATACGCTCGGGCAGGTTGTATGCTCAGAAACCCTGAACAACTTCAGCGGAGAATACGCTAAACAAATGAATATTTCTTCATATGGCAAAGGAGTTTTCATGCTCAGCATTTCAAACTCTAAAAAGGAAACAGTGAAGAAAGTCGTGATACAATAAATATTCCAGAACCCTAAATGATAAAGGGGTTACAGAAATGTAAGCCCTTTCTTTTTTAAATGCACGCGGTGAATTTTCTAATCAGAAATATATTTTCTTTTCAGCGACTTGTACTCATTCGGGAAATACATTTTTAAAATGGACGTGTAGTAATTGTAGGGCTTGTGCTGATACGTCCAGGGCTCTTTTTCATACAAGTCATTATTTAAAAAAACTCCATCAGCACCTCTCTTATAAATTTTCATCAGTGAATCGTTCTTGAGAATGGTGGAATCTTTAAGCGCCTTCGGATAAACAAAGGCAGTTATTTCAATTCTGTTTTTCAACTTATAGTAATTAATATCCTCAACGTAATCAGGCATCGCAAGGGGACCCAAATCCTTGGATATTTGCTCGGAGGCGCGGAACCCCAGTTTTTTTACAGCGCCAATAAAACTTCCTTCAAAAAGTTTTACCGCGCCATCCGAAATCATATTTTTAAAACTGAAAGATTCCCTGTCAAACAAAAACGCCTTTAAGTTGTCAGATAAATAATTAGTGTCATTGTAGGATAGGGGAAAGGCGGGTATTGGGTCTTGCGGATTTACAATATTGAAACTGCTATTGTTAGCACTATGCCGGGTATTATATTCTTCCGCGAATTTTTTATTGCCCACCATGGGAGCGGCAAAAGCATACGTTTTAAATTTATTTTTTTTAGAAATTTCATTGTGCGATAGATTTTCCAAATAAGCCCTGAGCATATTTGCGATAGCGCCTCCCTGGCTGTGTCCGGTAATAATAAAAGTATAAACGCCTTCCCGATTCAGATTATTAATTTGGTAAAGAATATCTTTATGTAAAAAAGCAATTCCGAGAGCATATCCCGCATGAACAGCCGCACCCGGATCTTTCGCAAAACAATAGTCAAAATCTTCTCCCGAAACTTTAATTATTCCCTTTGCCGGAATCATGGCGGAATAAATATTTTCCAGCCAACTGTTTTTTTTATCGGTAGAACCCCGAAAATTAATTACCGCGATGTTTCCGTTTTGATATATCTGGTATTTGTTATCCATTCCAAAAACCCCGGAAGTATATTTTTTTTTGTATCCGGGGGGAAGAATTTCGGCGTCAGACCCGCATAAATCTAAAAACGCGAAACTATTGCAGAGGGCAATCATATCTCTCGCCTCCTCTTTATTAAACCCTTCTTTAAACTGCGCGAAAGAGGGAGCGCATAAAATTGCCAATATGAAAATTAAAACGGCTTTCATTTGTTAAATGCAAAATTAAATTTTAATAATAACGATGATAGAGGCTGCAATATTGTGTTCTAATTAATGAAACTTTTTAGACAGGAATTTTAAAATGTCTCGTTATATGCGTAACAAATATACGCATATCTCGCATTTTCCTGCGGACAGGCGCAATAACTGCTGCTTGTTATGTAATTTAAAATTTAAAACTTCCCGCCCACCACACAACTCTTCTTGTACTTTTTCACTTTGCCGTTGGTGTCAAACGCTTCAAAATAGATGACATAAATCCCGATGCGGGCTTTTAGTTTGTCATCGGTGATGCCGTCCCAGAAAAAAACTCCGGAGGTTGCGAGGAGTTCATTTCGCACTAAATTTTTTTCCAATCGTCCGCGCGAGTCGTAAATCTGAACATTGCCAATCATTCCTGGCGTATCAAACGCGTAAGAGATGCTGAGCACATCGTTGTATCCGTCATTGTCGGGGGAAAAAACTTCAGGAGAGATTGTTATTTCACCTCCGCCTTCTCCGTTTGTGTACTGAGAATTTTTATAAGCAGGAGTCGCTCCTCCCACACTTTCAGCAGCGGAATGCCAGTTGCTTTCATCCTGCGTAGTGTTTTCATAATTAATTCGCTCTAAAGAAAATCCTTTCGAGTCGTTGAGCAAAGGCAAATGCCAGTCTGAATGATAAAACAATTTGTCTATGATTGTTTGCGTTTGATTAATGATAAGAACGTGGTCGCTGTCGTTGCTCAGCGAGGGGATGGAACTCATATCAAGGAATCCTTCAGGGTTCGGAGTGTCATACTGACTTTTTATTTTACCGCTATCTGTACTCAAGACAAAATAATCCTGCGGGAAAATTAAATAGCCGATGGCGGAAATTTGATTTATAGAATTTAGATTTCCGGCACCATCCTGCGAGCAGAGAGAAAGATCTTTGAGGTTGATTACTTTATTGGAGCGATTGTAAATCTCCAACCATTCAACTCCGTTTGTATTCGGGTCGAACAAAACTTCGTTTACAACTACATCGTTCGCTGATACGGGCTGCGCGATAGCGAACTTTGCCGTGTTGGTAGTTCCGATGGAATTTCCCGCACAATCTTTTAAAAAAGAGTTTACGGTCACCGCATAAATTATTCCTGATACAATGGGAGATGCGAGCGCGAGCACCACGCTGGAATAATCGGGCGAAACAGGATTACTATTTGTTGGATTTCCAATTCCGTTATCAATCGTGTACGAAGAAAAAATTCCCAAAGTGGATTTATCCATCGGCTCGTCAAAAAATAATTCAACCGTATCTGACGCCAGAGGATAGGCGCGCAAAAGTTTTGGAGCGGTGATATCAGGATTAGAAGCATTCACGGAATTTTTTCTTCCAGGCGTTCCTCCGGAATTATCCAGCGATGCTTTCCAGTTATTTATTCCCCCGCAAGGATTGTTCGGGTCAATCTGCTCCAGCGACCAGCCTCCATTTTGTTTTATGAGGTCGTTGTACCACGTATCTTTATACAGTACAACTGAAATAATATTTCCATTCGCATCACGCAAAACCAAATCATCATCTGTATTGTTCAAACCAGGGAATCCCGAGAATCCTGTCACCTGGATTGAACTTCCAAATACACTTGCACAGGAAGTGGAAGTGAGCACATAAAGACTATCGGGCTGAATGATAATGTTCGGAATGGTTGTGGTGGAGGATGCGTCAGAAATTGTCCAGCCATAAATCTTCGCAGGAAAATTTGTGCGGTTGTAAAGTTCAAGATATTCACAAGGAGGAAGAGCATTCGGCACAGGAGTTGTATCAGCCATGATTTCATTAATCACAATATCATTTGCCTGCGGAATGAAGAAAAGAAAATTGGCCGTATCACTTATTATTGCATTCCCCGATAAATCCTGAACGCCCGCAACGGTGAGCGCGTAGGTCTGTCCGTTTGTAAAATTATTCGCGAAGGCAAGATGAACAAGGGAAAAAACCGCTCCATCACGCACAGCCGTCTGCGCTGCCCCTATTCCGTTGTTCACGGAAAAGTTAGCGGCAGTTTGCGCAGAAGGAGTATCCACCGCTTCGTTGAAATAAACATCAAGTTGGTTTTGAGAAATCACTTTTACCGAATCAAGAACAGGAGGAATTATATCCGGTGGTGAATAAATATAAAAATCATCAAAGAAAAAATTTGTCGCGTTGGTGCTGGTGTATCGGCAGTAGACACCGAAATAAGAAGTTGATGAAAATGTGTTATCAATTCCGCTTGCTTCAAGCACGTAATTTATTCCGCCAGTTGGGTCAATAAGTAATTGCCAGAGCCCCGCGTTGTCGCGCGTAACCTTCACGCGGATGGTAAAAGCGGTTGCGATGAGCGTTGTTCCTCTGCAGACCGATGTGGACAAAGTGCCTGATTTTCGGAATAACTCCACCTGGTCGTTGGCTAAATTTTCTCCGAACTGCAAATAGTACCCGTTGAGATTACCCGACAAGTCATTTGTATCGGAAACTAGATAAACACGGGCATAGTTATTTGATGAAGGAGAAAAATTCAGGTTAATCCAGAAATTCCATTCGCAGTTGTTGAGCGATTGGGAATTTACCAATGAAAGATAACTTGCGCTTGCCACTGGCTGATTGGACAGTTGAAGTTGCTGGCTCGCATTCACAATGAAATCAGTATCGTTCCCCGACCACGCTGGGTTGGAAGTAAAATTTCCGTCTGTGAAATTATCCGTTATTTGCGCTTGCCCGAAAAAAGGAAGTGCAATAAAAAGTACTGAAATATATTGTGTAATTTTCATCCGCATTTTTCGATAGCCAAAGATAATGGATTGTATCAAAACAAGAATATTTTTTTCTTTCTTATTCGTCTTGTTCTTCCATTTAGCAAGGGCGGGAATTGTCTCAGGAAAAATTACGGATGAAAATAATGAGGGGCTTCCGTTCGTGAGCGTTTATCTGAAAGGAACCACACAGGGAGTTACTTCTAATAAGGAAGGAAATTATTCCATCGAACTTCCCGCAGGAAATCACGAAATTATTTTTCAGTTCATCGGATATAAAACGCATGCAGAGAATGTGAGTGCGGAATCAGACGAGCAGAAAATAATTCTAAATGTGAAGATGGAGCCGCAGCCCTATGAAATTGCAGAAGTGACGGTGAAAGCGAATGCAGAAGACCCCGCCTACGAAGTAATTCGAAAAGCAATTAAGATGAGAAAATATTATTTGACCCAAGTTCAATCTTATTCCTGCGATGTGTATATAAAAGGTCTTCAGCGCGTGACGAGTTATCCGAAAAAATTCATGGGCTATGATGTAAATGCGGAAGGGGTTATCGATCCAAAGACAGGAATTTTTTATCTTTCGGAATCCGCCTCAAAATTTTATTTCAAACAGCCCGATAAAGCGTACGAGAAAATGATTTCTTCAAAAGTAAGTGGCAACAGTAAGGCATTCAGTTTCAACCGAACTGCTGACTTGCTGCTGGATTTTTATAAGAATGTGGTGAACGTACAGGTCATCGCAAAGCGCGGGTTTGTTTCTCCTATAGCGGAAGGCGCGATGTTTTATTATAATTATCACCTTACGGGAACTTTTTTCGAGAATGGAAAAGTGGTAAATAAAATTGAAGTTCTTCCCAAACGAAAACACGACCCCGTTTTTCGCGGAACTATTTACATCTGTGAAAACACCTGGCGCATTCACAGCACGGATTTATATTTAGTGAAAGATGCCGGCATTGAAGTGGTGGATACCTTGAGGATAAATCAGGTGCATCTTCCTATACAAATGAAAACCCCCTCTCCTTTGGGAGAGGGGGCAGGGGGTGAGGTATGGATGTTGTTTTCTAACAAACTCACTTTCGGTTTTTCCGTTTTTGCTTTCAAGGGCAATGGAATGTATCTCAGCATTCATTCAAAATATAATGTGAAGCCGGATTTTTCCGTGAAGAACCCTATCCCGTTTGCTACGATAGAGCAAACACCTACCGCTTCTCTTCTTCCTAAAAAAGAACTGAGACTAAACAAAAAAGAAGAAAAAAAGGAGGATAAGGTTTTTTCCTCCGGTGAAATGATGAAGGTAGAAGACGATGCTAATAAAAAAGATTCTGTTTATTGGGCAGAAATGCGCCCCGTGCCGCTTACGCAGGAAGAAGTTCTTGATTACATAAAAAAAGACAGTATACAGGTAATTCACGAATCAAAACCATTTCTGGATTCGGTGGATAAAAAGACAAACCAGTTTGAGCCGATTGATTTACTGTTTGGATACGAGCATGTGAGCCGCTATAAAAAACGAACCACTTCTTTTTCTCCGCTGATAGAAAGCATACAGTTCAATACGGTGCAGGGGCTTGTGCTTGGAACGGAACTGGAAATACGCAGGAAGTACGAGATGGAAAAAAGATTTTATAAAACAATTTCTGCCTCTTACGGATTTTCAGACAAACGGATTAGCGCAGGCGGAAAACTTCTTTACGAATTCAATCCGAAAAGGTTCAGCCATATAGCAATAGAAGGAGGGAGGCAAACGGTTCAGTTCAGCGAGAAGAACCCGATTTCTCCGCTGGTAAATTCCATTTACACGTTATTCGATGAAAGCAATCACATGAAATTGTATCAAAAAGATTTTCTGAAGATTTCTTATAATTCAGAACCTGCAAATGGGATTTACATGAGAAGTTTTTTGGAATATTCCGACCGCACCTCGCTGATGAACGCTTCTGATTTTGTGTTGTTCCCTGCCGCGAAAAATCATAAAATATATTCTTCCAATGATCCGACCTACCCTGCACAGGATAGCATTTCATCCTTTAAGCAAAACCAGTCCGCGGAACTGCGCGTAAATCTCCGCCTGCGCTACAAACAGAAATACGTTATCCGTCCGGATGAAAAATGGGTGTATGGCTCCAAGTATCCTACACTTCATCTTGAATACAGGAAGGGAATAAATTCATTGTTCGGCTCGGATGTAAATTATGATTTTGTGAAAGTAAGCGTGACCGACAGGATGAATTTTAAACTACTTGGCAAAGCGACTTATCTTGTTTCTGCAGGAAAATTCCTGAACAACAGCAAAATGGAGTTAATGGAGAACTATCATTTCTCAGGAAACAAAACCATTCTTTCTAATTTTGATTTCACCGATTTCCAGATGCTGGATTATTACAGATACAGCACCAATAATTATTTTCTTGAAGCACATTACGAACACGACTTTGCCGGATTCATCCTGAATAAATTTCCTCTTTTGCGAAAACTAAAAGCGAATGAACTGGTAGGAGTACATTATTTATATACAGAAAAGAGTCAAAACTATTTTGAAATATTTGCTGGAATTGAAAAGCTAAACCTGGTAAGAATAGATTTTGTGATGACGTTTTCAGAAAACCAAAAAGCTGCGACAAGCGTTAGGCTGGGGCTGAAAATAGGAAGACAGTAAATTATTTTATCCAATCAATTCCTTTCTTTAAAAGCCCCAATGTTTGTTCTTCCGCAGAATTTTTTCCCGGAATAAAATTATACTCCCAGTTTGCCTGCGGAGGCAAACTCATCAGGATGGATTCCGTGCGCCCGCTGGTTTCCAACCCGAATTTTGTTCCGCGGTCATGCACTAAGTTAAATTCTGCATAGCGTCCGCGCCTGAGCAATTGCCATTGCTTTTCTTTCTCAGTAAAAATTTTGTCTTTGTTTTTTCGGATGAGATGAGCATAGATGGGAAGAAAAACATTTCCTACTGCCATCACAAATTCAAAAAACTGTCCGAGAGGAATTTTTAGTTGCTTTTCATCCTTTCCGATATGGTCGAAAAAGATTCCTCCGATCCCGCGCGTTTCATTTCTATGTTTTATAAAAAAATAATCATCCGCCCATTTTTTTAATTCGGGATAAAAAGAAGGATGGAATCTATCGCAAGTTGCCTTTAAAGTTTGGTGAAAATAAATTGCATCTGCGTAATCCACATAAATAGGAGTGAGGTCAATTCCTCCGCCAAACCATTCCGTAGTTTCGTGTTCAGCGTTCAGCGTTTGGAGTTGAAGATAGCGCACGTTCATATGAATAATAGGAACCATTGGGCTTCTTGGATGTATCACAATACTTACGCCTGATGCAAAAAAGGTTTTTGGTTCTTTGGAAAGAAAATCGGGCGTGTCACCAAACACTTCAGAAAAATTCACTCCGCCTTTTTCAATTACATTCCCGTTTTGAATCACGCGAGTTTTTCCGCCACCGCCACCTTTGCGTGCCCAAATATCTTCTTGAAATTTCGAGGAGCCGTCCGCAAGTTCAAGTCCTTTGCAAATGCTATCTTGAAGCGATTTGAAATATCTTACAACCTCTTCTTTCATTTACGAAATACGAATCTACGAATTGCGAAACGGATAAAAGTCATAGGAGTGTAAAACCCCTACTTGGATTTTTTGAGGGCTTGTTCTATATCTGAAATAATATCATCAATATGCTCCAACCCCACTGAAGTGCGAATTAATCCTGGTGTGATGCCAACGGCTTTGCGTTCTCGTTCCGAAAGTTTTTGATGCGTGGAAGAGGCGGGATGCGTAGCAATTGTGCGCGCGTCACCGAGATTTGCAGAGAGGGAAATCATTTCCAGCGCATCCATGAATTTTTTTGCGCGCTCATAACCGCCTTGCGCAGTAAAGGTCACAATTCCTCCTCCGGCTATCATCTGCTTCTTCGCGGTTTTGTATTGCTTATGCGAAAGCAGAAAAGGATAATTAACGGTTTCAATTTCTTTATGCTTGCTTAAATGCTCCGCAAGTTTCAATGCGCTTTCGCAATGCCTGTCCATACGCACCGCCAGCGTTTCCAAACTTTTTGAAAGCACCCACGCGTTGAACGGAGAAAGTGCAGGACCTGTATTTCGGCAGAAGAGATAAATTTCTTTTATCAATTCTTTTTTTCCGCACACCGCCCCGCCCAACACACGACCTTGCCCATCAATAAATTTTGTAGCGGAGTGCGTGATGAGGTCTGCTCCGTATTTTACAGGCCGCTGCAAATATGGAGTGGCGAAACAATTATCCACATGAAAAAGCAATTTATGTTTCTTTGCGATTTTTCCGAGCGTTTCCAAATCAAAAATTTCTAATCCTGGATTAGAAGGAGATTCTACAAAAATCATTTTTGTGTTTTTGCGAATTAATTTTTCAATCTCCTTTGGATTGTCTCCGTCAAAATAGGAATGTTCAATTCCCCATTTCGGAAGATATTTTGTGAGCATGGTGTGCGTGCTTCCGAAAATCGCTCGGGCAGAAAGCAAATGGTCGCCAGCGTTCAGAAACGCCATAAAACTTGCGAACACAGCAGCCATTCCTGTTGCGGTAGCGTAAGCGGCTTCGGTGTCTTCAAGCAAGGCCATCTTGTCTTCAAATTCTTTTACGCTTGGATTAGAGAAGCGGCTGTAGATATTTGCCTGAACTTCCTCGGTGAACGCAGCGCGCATGTGTTCCGAGTTATCGAATGTAAAACTGGAAGTAAGAAACAAGGGAGAAGAATTTTCTTTCTCGTGTGTCTGTTTTATCCGCGTGCGGACAGCCAGGGTTTCAAATCGTTTTTTCATTTACAGAAACTGTATAATTAATTTTTGCTCCCGCCAATCTTAATGTTTTTGATGCAGAGCAATATTTTTCCATTGATAATTCTGTAGCGCGTTTTACTTTTTCAAAATCAATTTTTCCTTTAAGGTAAAAATGAATCGTAACATCTTTAAAAACGGCCGCTTCTCCCGTTGCGGGCGGAGATTCCCTTTCGCCTTCCACATCAATTCCAAAATCCGAAATTTCCTGCTTTTGTTTTTTTAGGATGGAAATAATATCAATCGCAGCGCATCCTGCCGCAGCCATCAGCAGCATTTGCATGGGGCGCACCCCCTGGTTTCTTCCTCCGATTTTTTCGGCAGCATCAATGAGAACGGTTCTTCCGTCCTCATTCTTCGCTTCGAAATTGAAGGCATCGTCTATGCGTTTAAGCGAGATTTTCATAACAGAGCCAAAGGTAGAGAAAGATTTATATTTGCGTACTAAAGATGGGGCTACAGAAGTTTACATACAATCAGCCATTCAAACTCGAATCAAACGAAGAATTGCCTTCTCTTGAGATTGCGTATCATGCCTATGGCGAATTGAATAAGAAAAAAAACAATGTAATCTGGATTTGCCATGCGCTCAGTGCAAATTCGGATGCGGCTGACTGGTGGAGCGGATTGGTTGGCGAAGGGAAAGCATTTAATACAAAGAAATATTTCATTGTCTGCGCGAATATTCTTGGTTCCTGCTATGGAAGTTCGGGGCCATTGAGCATCAATCCAAACACAGAAAGAAAATATTACAGCGAGTTCCCTCAGGTTACTATTCGCGATATGGTGAATGCGCATATTCTTTTAAGAAAACATTTAAGGATAGAAAAAATATTTATCGGAGCAGGCGGAAGCATGGGCGCATATCAGATTCTGGAATGGACGGCGATTGAACCGAAAATTTTCGAACGAACAATTTTGATGAATACTTCCGCCAGAGAATCTGCATGGGGAATTGCCATTCACACTTCGCAGCGTTTGGCGATAGAAGCAGACCCTACATGGAAAAAAGAAGCGAACGATGCAGGATATAAAGGATTGAAAGCCGCGCGCGCAATCGGAATGCTCACTTACCGCAACTATGAAACATTTGTACGAACACAAACGGATGAAAACAACAGTAAGTTAGATAATTACAAAGCATCATCATACATCCATCATCAAGGTGACAAATTAGTGAAGCGTTTCAACGCGTACTCATATTGGCTTCTCACGAAATCAATGGATTCTCATAATCTTGCCCGCGGAAGAAAAAAAATGGAAGACGTTTGGAAGCCTATCAAAACAAAAACTTTGTTGATTGGGATGTCAAGCGATATTCTTTGCCCAAATGCGGAACAGAAATTTTTGGCAAAACATTTATCCAGCGCAACGCTGAAAATAATCGATTCCCCTTATGGACACGATGGGTTTCTGATTGAATGGGAAAAACTTACTAAAGCAATTACTTCTTTCTTAAAGAAATAGTTTGTTTTGTAACTTCGCCTCAATGAAAAAATTTCTTTTCATAATTCCTTCGGTCTTATATCTTATACCCTATACCTTTTCTCAACCTTCTATTGAATGGCAAACCGATTTTGCCAAGAGCGCATACGACCGACCATACAGCATATGCACAAATTCGATGGGAGAAATTTTAGTTTGCGGATGCACATATAATGATTCCAACCAAACGTATGACGGCACAGTTCTTAAATTAGATTTTGTAGGGAATAAAATCTGGCAGAAAGTTTTTGGATACGGGAATTCCGATTTGCTTACGAGCATTGCAAGTGTTCCGTCTGGCGGATATGTGCTTGCGGGGCGCACCAGTTCAAAAGGGGCGGGCTCTGATGATTTCTGGATTATGAAAATTGATGAGAAAGGGAATCTCCTGTGGGAAAAAACCTACGGAGAGAAATTTGAAGACAAAGCCGAACACATTCTCGTAACAAAAAACGGAGACCCGCTCATAACAGGAAGCCAGATGACGGCTTCCTCTAGTTACATTGATATGTGGATTGTGAAATTAAATTCTGACGGAGATAAAATGTGGGATAAAAAATTTGGAGGACATTTCCGCACTTATGGAAAGTCAGCAGCAGAGTTGGGAGATAAATATATTGTCGCGGGATATTTTGAACCGAATAGAGAAGAAAAATACAAGGAAGACATGGGGCTCATCCTCGCGATAAGTGCAGAAGGAAATCTTTTATGGGAAAAAATATTCGGAGGAGAGAAGGAAGATGGGTTCAATAATGTACTCGTCACCAAGAAAAATGAAATTGTTGTTACAGGGTTTACCGAATCAAAAGGCAAAAACGGAAGCGAAGATTTCTGGACGATGAAGTTGAATGAAAAAGGGGAAATGATTTGGGAGCAAACCTTCGGGGATATTTCTTCCGACAAAGCGGAAAGCATCACGGAAGTGGAAGGTGGCTTTGTAGTGTGCGGACAAACTTCCTCGCGGGAAACAAGCAGCGAGGACATCTTGCTTGTCAAGTACGACAATAGTGGGAAACTTTCATGGTCAACTACGATTGGAAAGGATATGAACGAAAAACCGTACGCCATCCTTTCCACCGCTGACGGAGGGATAGTCATTGCCTCTGAAAAATGTACGCATTATAATTACGATTCAAAGCCCGTGAAATGCGGAATGAACATTGTGAAACTGATAGGCACTCCTGAAAAAAGCGTAGAGAATTATGTGACCCTGAAAGTAAAATCTTGGGAAAAGAAAGGGGAATTTGAAAAGACCGATGCGTTTCAAAAGCGCGTGAATGATGAGAACATAAAAAAAATTAGCGAGAAGCATACGCGTGAAGCGGTGGCATATTACGCTGGGCAGTCAGTAGATTTTAGCAAAGCAACGCTCAACGATTACGATGCGGACAAAGAAGAATTCACGATTAATGCGCAGATGTTCAAAGATAATTTTGCATCTGTGCAATTTGAAAATGCAGAATATAATTTAAAAGAAGGGAAATTTATTCTTGAAAAAATCATGATGATTGTTGGCGGGAAAGAATTTTCTTACAACACCGAGAAAGCGCCAAATGCATTCATTCAAACAGGAGAACGCAAACAGCAGGTACAGGATTTATATCGGGGGACAGGCGATCCGCTGAAGGGTTTGAATGTTTCAAAAAGCAAATCTGTTCTTACGCCAGGGAAGTTTTACGCACTCATCATGGGCGTGGATAATTATAAAGGTGCATGGAATTCGCTGAACAATGCGGTGCGCGATGCGCAGGGAGTTGAGATTCTGCTTAAGAGCAAATATAAATTCGACAACTTTAAAACTTTGTATGACGAGCAGGCAACACGTACAAGCATCATCAACGCATTCTTGTGGTTGGTGGAAAACGCGCAGGAGAACGATAACGTGTTCATTTATTATTCTGGGCACGGAGAATTTAACAAAGCGTTGAACAAAGGATATTGGGTTCCTGCCGATGCGCAAACAGTTTCCATTTCCGCTTATATTTCAAATTCCGAGTTGCAGACATTTCTCAGCGGGATAAAAGCAAAACACACACTGCTGGTTTCCGATGCCTGCTTCAGCGGGGATATTTTCAGAGGAAACACGGTGAAAGTAAATATGGAGTCATCTGAAAAATATTATACGGAAACATATAATCTGAAGTCACGGCAAGCAATTACCTCGGGAGGAATTGAACCCGTAATGGATGGAGGAAAAGACGGACACTCGGTGTTCGCGTATTATTTTTTGCAGGCACTCAAGGCGAATGAACAAACTTATATTGATGCAGCCCAACTCTTCGACAAACTAAAAACCCCCGTCACAAATAATTCTGACCAAAAACCAGACCTCCAGCCGATAAAAAACACGGGCGATGAAGGAGGGCAGTTTATTTTTATAAGAAAATAATTTTGTGTCATTGCGAGGAATCCCGTTTTAGGGATGACGAAGCAATCTCACATAGAACATTCACCTTGTCATTGAGAATTGCTTCGGTCGAGGCGCCCTCGCAATGATGTAAACAAAAAGAACTCTCTGATTTTTCAGAGAGTTCTTTTTGTTTTGTAAGAAGAAAGTTTAGTACACCACCACCTTCTTCACTGTTTCATTCTTGGAGTTGGTAACGCTCAGCAGATACACTCCTTTTCTGAAGGATGCAATATCAATCTTGTTGGAGTATGTGCCGTTGAAGTCGTTCAACTTCTCTTCGTATACTGTTTGTCCAATTGCGCTGGTAATTTTCACGGTATAGTTATCAATAGTTTGTGTATTGAAAGATACTGTGAATACACCGTTGTTCGGATTTGGATAAACACCAATGTAATTGTTCGTGAACAAATCATTTATTCCGATAACAGTGCATGTGTCGGTGGCTGTGCACGCATTTCTTGCTGTATTGCAAATAATGTTCGTGTAAGTCCAGTTATAGAAAAAGTAATAATATCCAGGAAGACCTGCATTGCTGTTTGTAATATTTACAGACGATGATGAATAGGGATAGGTTGCGCCTGCTGAATTTCGATAACAGTCAACTAATCCTCGGAACTTTATAAAATAATTGTTGCCTGCATACACCGTACGATTGATGTTTACGGTAGTAAGCGTAGTAGGGCTTGCCGGAATATTCAATGTTGTATCAGTAACCATATTCCCGTTCGCGTCAATAATTTCTACAGTTCTCATTCCTGCAGAATTGGAATAAACCTGAACGCTGTTTATTATAACTGGCTGCAGCACATCAAAATATAATCCGCGTATGTCATTTGCGCTGAACATGGCACCGGCTCCAATCGTGTTGTCAATTTCTCCCACAACGTCCTGACTTCCGGAAGGAAAGGATTCATCTACGTAGTAAGTGGTAGTAGCACTAAGGACCGGAGTAGTAAATGAATTACCTGTGCCAAGAAGCGTTCCTCCAGCGGGCTGATTCCACCAGCGCACGGTTCCTGGAGCGGCTGGAGTAGCGTTAAGCGTTACAGTACCAGGCGCGCAGAAATTTTTTCCAGGCGCGGTAGGCGCTGCATACGGACTTGAATTAATGGTAATGTAGTTAGTAAAAGTTTGCGAGTCAGTTCCATTTGCGTTTGTTGCGGTGAGCGTAACAGCATACGTGCCCGGAGTATTATATGCTACAAAAGGATTCTGCGCAGTGGAAGTAGCAGGACTTCCGCCAGGGAAAGACCAACTCCAGGATGTGGGCTGCCCTGCCGAATAATCTGTGAACTGAACACCCATGCCAGGGCATCCAATCTTTTTATCTGCGCCAAAGTTTGCATCAGGAGCATAAGCGCCCGGCACATAAAAACCGGATTCCCACATTCCTCTTCCATAGGTTGAAGCGCGGAGTTTGCTTCCGCTGTAAAAAATTTCAAGTTGTGTTACTACTACGTTTGGAAGTTCATTGGGGGCGCTGCCTCCGAAAGGCTGCCATACCGCGAGGGAAGCATCTTTGAAAAATACACCCACATCTGTTCCCACATAGATTGCATCATTTCCGTTTTTATCAAACGCCATGCAGTTCATAGGAATATTAGGAAGAGAAGCAGAAAGATTAGTCCAGGAGGTTCCCTGATTGGTTGTTTGAAAAACTTTATTTGCATTTGAATAGCCGGAAAAACAAACCCATGCTTTATTTGCATCGGTATTGTGGCAAACAATATCTGTAATCGTTCCAGATGGAAGACCACCTGCTATAGCCGACCAATTAGTTCCTCCGTTAGTTGTTTTATACAAAGTCCCTCCTTTTGCAGTCCAAATAACTTGATCATTGGCAGGAGATACGGCAATTGATGTAATGGCTACAGTGCTTGTGCCAGCAACATTGCTGGGCTTAGTCCAGGAGGACCCTCCGTTAGTGCTTCTCCAAACGTTTGCACAACCCGCATATAACTTGCTCGGAGTTACTGGGTCTTCGTTCCACTCGGTTACCCATGGACAAGTTGCCATCTCTGAGATGCCGGAAGTAGCGCTGCTCCACGAACCGCCACCATTGGTAGAACGGTTTAGCGAGCCATTGTATTGCGATCCCCACATGTTATTATTGTTATTCCAACTGATGAAGGCGAGCATTCCGTCTCCCCCCATTGTTTGCCCCCACGAACCGTTGTAAATGTCAGTTCCGTTATCCTGCCTTCCTGCTATTATGAGGTTAGCAGTGGTTGCAGAATGTCCGAAACCGTATTTTTGAGAGATCCCCATCCCGTTGCTTAAATTACTCCACGAAGTACCATTGTTTGTAGATTTCCAAACACCTCCATCACTGGCGAGATAACATGTTGTTCCGCTGGTATAAATTACATCATGGTAATCAACGTGCGTAGTAGTCGCAATTTGCGACCAACTGGTTCCTCCGTTAGTCGTTCTCATGAATTGGGTTTGCCCTCCTAACATTACCTCATTTGCGTTTGAAGGATTAGCAGCAAAGGCTAAATCATACCACCCTTGGGTTCCAATGTTTGGTGAATTAGTGCTTAATGTTGTAAAACTTGTTCCACTGTTTGTTGATTTATAAACACCATATGTGTCGTATGTTGTTTTCATGGCAACAAGATAAATGGCATTGACATCGGCTGCTGTAACACAAATTGCCATGCGGCTTAGAAGAGTAGCGGCCGGGAGACCTGTTGCTGTTGTCCATGTTGCACCGCTATTTGTAGATTTGTAAAAAGTTGTTCCGCAGGCATAAATTGTAGCCGGAGTTCCGGGTTTGAATTCCATATCCTTGAATGAGCCGGTTTGAACTACTGAGAAGGTAACTCCTGCATCGGTGCTTCGGTATATTCCTCCTGAAGTAGCCACAAGAATATTATTTCCATTGCTTGGGTCCACAAGCACTTTGCTCAACATTCTGTAGTTCCCTGGCGAGAGAGTAAGCCCTGTTGTGTTCCATGTAGCGGCTCCGTCAGTTGACTTTAATAATCCAACCGAATAATTATCTCCTGCATCGCCATCGCCTGTTGCCATATACATGATGCTGGCGTTAGTTGGGTCAAAGGCAACATCTGTACAGCCAATTACTGAATTTAATTTGTCGGTGTTAGTGGTCCATGAGCCGCCATCATTAGTGGATATCCACAATCCACCTGCTGGAGAACAAGCATAAATAGTGCTTGCATTGGTGGGATGTCTGCGGATAGCATTTATGCGCCCCGCACCGGCTAGTCCTGAAACGGATGTAGGACCAAAAGATGTCCAATTGCCGGCAGCAAACGTGTTATATCCTTTTTTATATTCTTCCATTGCGTTCCATGCAGCATCGGGGGCAAAGCGTTCTCCTGTTGCTGAAACACGAGGCGCCATAAACCATTCCCATCGCTTGAATATTTTATACCCTGGAATTTTGGTTGGCTCTGTTCCGTTTGCCTGCTTATAGGTGGCTGTATAGTCAGCACAATACTGATTAAACGTTTTTTGCGTTTCAAAAAAATTAGTGTTTGGATCTTGCATCATTTTCACCCAGTCCTGAGCGAAAACAGAAGATGTGAACAATACTGCAACCAGCAGCATTGCATTGCGGAGTTGAAATTGTTTCATAGTTTAAAAATTATGATTGGGTTTGAATTTTTTAGTTTGTTTCAAAATAATCGAGTGTAAAGGTAGAACTTAGATTGAGAAAGTCAAAATTATAGGCAACTTTTTTACTGCTTAATTTTCATTGATTTTTCCACCTCTCTAATTTCGGAATACCCTTAGTAAACATACCGGCAATAAATCCTGGGAAACCAAATTCTTTCAGTTTTTCTTTTACAAGCGATTTCATTTCATCAACAGTCATACTAGGGTTTTTAAAACTTCCGTTTTCATAGCATTTGGAACAATACATTTTACTTTTGCTTCCATCAGTGTTGGTGCCTCCGCCTTTTTCATCGCGATGGAGAGGCATGCCGCAGGACTGACAGTTTTTGTAAGGGGGACCCATAAAAGAATTTTAATTTGAACTCACATAATAAAATGAGCGCTGATGGATTCGTGACTCAGCACTTTGTCAATTACGCTGGCAAAAAATTCTGCAACAGAAAGCACTTTTATTTTTTTACTTTTCCGTTTAAGAGGGATAGTATCTGTAACAATCATCTCCAGCAATTTTGACTTTTCAATTTTCTCGTATGCTTTTCCAGACAGAACAGGATGCGTGCAAATAGCGCGGACGCTTTTCGCACCTTTAGCAATGAGCATGTCTGCAGCAGTGCAAAGAGTTCCTGCTGTGTCCACTAAATCATCTACAAGAATCACATTTCTTCCTTCCACTTCTCCAATCACGGTCATGCTTTCAATTACGTTTGCTTTTTTTCGTTGCTTGTAGCAGATGGCTATTTCTGCTCCAAGATATTTTGCATACGCATTCACGCGTTTGGAGCCGCCTATGTCGGGAGATACAATAGATAAATCAGAAAGATTTAATTTCTTTATATAAGGAATAAAAATCGTGGAAGCGTAAAGATGGTCAACGGGCATTTCAAAAAATCCTTGTATCTGGTCAGCATGTAAATCCATAGTGATGATTCTATTTGCTCCTGCTGCGGTGAGAAGATTTGCAATCAACTTGGCTCCGATGGGAACACGCGGCTGGTCTTTTCTGTCCTGCCTTGCAAATCCGAAATACGGAATAACCGCCACAATATTTTTTGCCGAAGCGCGCTTGGCGGCATCAATCATCAGCAAAAGCTCAAATAGATTTTCTGTAGGAGGGAAAGTTGACTGAACAAGAAAAATATTATTTCCCCTGACAGTTTCCTCGAACGAAGGAGCGAATTCTCCATCGCTGAATTTGTTTAGAGAAACTTTCCCGAGCGGCTGACCGCAGGCTTCAGCAATTTTTTCCGCGAGCGCCCGAGAAGCGCTTCCTGAGAATATTTTTATATCGGGAGTGGTCATCGAAAGAGAGAAACAAAGATAGAAAAAATTTGTCCGTTACCTGCCCTAAATCCCTAAATGGACTTTGAGTCTTTAGCGTTCTCTCCCTTTAGGGAAGGGGCAAATTTTTCTACCTTTAACCACTTTTTTACCGTATGAGCGAACAGAACGAAGAAAATAAAAAAGAAAAACTTTCTCCAAAGAAGATGAAAAAGTACCTGCGCGTTTTCTGGGCGCTGGTGTTTGCTCCCTTTGCGTTAATTTTCCTGATTGTATTTATGGTTTCGATGGAATGGTTTGGCGAACTTCCAAAAATTGAGGATTTGCAAAATCCACAGATAAATCTTGCCACAGAAATTATTTCTTCTGACGGAAAAATTCTTGGGAAATATTATTTAGAGAACCGTGTAAACGTAAAGTATAAAGATCTCAGTCCGTATCTTGTGAATGGATTAATCGCAACTGAAGACGCGCGTTTTGCCGACCATTCCGGAATTGATTTGCGCGGGTTGTTTCGGGTGTTTTTCAGAACGGTAATAGGCGGAGATCAAAGTGGAGGAGGCGGGAGCACACTTTCGCAGCAGTTAGCGAAAATGCTTTTCCCCCGAGAGAAGAACCAATCAAAGATTCAACTTGCGATGCGGAAAATAAAAGAATGGATAATTGCCGCGCGATTGGAGCAACAATATACTAAGGAAGAAATCCTTACGATGTACATCAATAAATTTGATTTCATCAATCTTGCCGTAGGAATTAAATCCGCTTCTAAAATTTATTTCAACATAACTCCTGATTCTCTGAAAATAGAACAAGCCGCCATGCTCGTGGGCATGTGCAAAAATCCCGCGTTGTTCAATCCGCTAAGAAGGGCAGATACAACTCTTCATAGGAGAAACGTAGTAATGAACCAGATGGTGAAGTATGGATATTTGTCCGAACAGAAATATGATTCGCTGAAAGTGCGGCCACTCGGAATAAATTTTCAGCAGGAAGATCACAACCTCGGGCTTGCTCCCTATTTGCGGGAAAATCTGCGGGACAAGTTCATGAAAAAATGGTGTGCGGAAAATCCAAAGCCCGATGGAGTACAGTATGATGTTTATCGTGACGGATTAAAAATTTACACCACCATTGATTCGCGTATGCAGCGTTATGCAGAGCAGGCAATGGAAGAGCACATGAAAGATGTTCAGCAAAAGTTTTTCAAAGAATGCAAGCAGAAAAAAAATGCCCCGTTCGATTGGCGCGTTACGAAAGAAGAAATTAATTCCATCATGGCTTCTTCGATGAAGCGCTCGGAGCGTTACCGCGTTCTGAAAGAGCAGGGATTATCTCCGGATGAAATCGAAAAAATTTTCAGCATCCCTGTGCCGATGAAAATTTTTTCCTGGAAGGGAGAGTTTGACACCACGATGTCGCCCATGGATTCCATCCGCTATTACAAATCTTATTTGCGCACAGGATTTATGTCCATGGATCCGCACACGGGTTATATAAAGGCATGGGTAGGCGGAATTAATTACAAGCATTTCAAATATGATCAGGTGAAAACCGCGAAGCGGCAAGTAGGTTCTACCTTCAAGCCATTCGTCTATGCGCTCGCCATCATGGAAGGATGGTCGCCCTGTCAGAAAATTCCAAACGTGCCGGTGACTTTTGAAATTCCCGACCAACCGCCATGGACTCCAAAAAATTCTTCGGAAGAAAAATACAATGGCAAAATGCTTACGATGCAATTTGCACTGGCGCTTTCCATTAATTCCATTACCGCATATATAATGAAGCAATTTGGTCCCGAACCTGTTGTGCAACTAGCAAAACGCCTTGGCATCACAAGTCAATTAGATGCTGTTCCATCGCTTTGCCTCGGCACGGCAGATATTTCTCTCTATGAAATGGTGGGAGCGATGAGTACATTCGCCAATCAGGGAACGCGCGTAGAACCAATTTTTGTAACACGCATTGAAGATAAGAACGGACGCGTGTTGTCAGACTTCCCTCAACATTCCGAAGAAGTAATGGACGAAGAAAAAGCGTACATCATGATTCAACTTCTCAAAGGCGCAACTTCGTATGGCACCGGTGTGCGGCTTAGGTACAGATATAAATTAACTCAACCCATGGGCGGAAAAACCGGCACCACGCAAAATCATTCCGATGGTTGGTTCATGGGCATCACGCCTGATTTGGTTTCGGGAGTTTGGGTGGGAGGCGAAGATAGAAGCATTCATTTTTCTTCTCTGAATGAAGGACAAGGCGCATCCATGGCGCTGCCTGTGTTCGCATATTATATGCAGAAAGTTTATGCCGATAAAAAAATAAATTTGTATCAGGGAGATTTTGAAAAGCCGAGTGGAAAAATTTCTATCGAAATGGATTGCGATAAATACAATAAAGAGATTGAAGCCGGAAGCGGTGGAGATGGAGATAAAGACGATGAATTATTTTAACTAAAGAATATTTTTTCTATGAATAAAAGAGTTGAGAACGCTGACGAAGCAGTAAAAGATGTAAAAGACGGAATGACAATTGCACTCGGAGGATTTGGTCTGTGCGGAATTCCCGAGAACTGTATTTCCGCGCTCGTGAAAAAAAATGTGAAAGGGCTTACCTGCATTTCCAACAACGCAGGCGTGGATGATTTTGGTTTGGGATTATTGCTCCATCAAAAACAAATCAAAAAAATGATTTCATCTTATGTGGGGGAGAATGCGGAGTTTGAGCGCCAAATGCTGAGCGGAGAATTGGAAGTGGATTTAATTCCGCAAGGAACGCTAGCAACAAGATTAATGGCGGCAGGATACGGAATGCCTGCCATTTTTACTCCCGCAGGAGTGGGAACAGAAGTCGCAATGGGGAAAGAAGTCCGTAAATTCAAATTCAACGGAACCGAAAAAGATTATTTAATGGAGTATGCTTTTGAGCCCGACTTCGCGATTGTAAAAGCATGGAAAGGCGACACACAGGGAAATTTAGTTTTCAGATTAACAACACGAAATTTTTCTCCGCTTGTGGCTATGTCAGGAAAAATTACAATTGCTGAAGTGGAGCAATTAGTCGAACCGGGAGAATTAAATCCAGATAACATTCATGTGCCGGGAATTTATGTGCATCGGATTTTTCAGGGAGAAAATTATCAGAAGAGAATAGAACAAAGAACCGTAAGAAAAAAACAATAGCATGTTAGACAAAAACGGAATCGCAAAACGCATCGCGAAAGAAATAAAAGACGGCTATTATGTAAATCTCGGAATCGGGATTCCTACATTGTGCGCCAATTATATTCCAAAAGGAGTTGATATAGTGCTTCAATCTGAGAACGGAATTTTGGGAATGGGACCTTTCCCTTTTGAAGGAGAAGAAGATACAGATTTGATAAATGCGGGAAAGCAAACCGTAACTCTTTTGAAAGGAGCATCCATTTTTGATTCCGCTATGAGTTTTGGAATGATTCGCGCGCAAAAAGTTGACTTGACAATTCTTGGCGCGATGGAAGTGAGCGAAAATGGCGACATCGCCAACTGGAAAATTCCCGGTAAAATGGTAAAAGGAATGGGAGGCGCAATGGATTTGGTAGCGAGCGCGAAAAATATTATTGTTGCCATGCAGCAGGTGAACAAAGCAGGCGAATCAAAACTTCTCCCCAAATGCACACTGCCAATCACAGGAGTGCAATGCATTAAAAAAATTGTAACCGAATTAGGAGTTTATGATGTCCTGCCTGAAGGGGGATTTAAATTACTTGAACGCGCTCCCGGAATTTCTGTTGAGCACATTATAAAATCAACCGCAGGAAAATTAATTATTTATGGGGAAATTCCCGAAATGAAAATCGATTAGCACGTCATTGCGATGACGAACAACAAAATGCAAACACTCTCAATAATAATCCCCGCTTACAACGAAGAAAAGACAATTCATCTTATCCTTGACAAAGTTCTTGCTGTGAACCTTGGGGGCATTCAAAAAGAAATTGTCATTGTAAATGATTGCTCGATAGACAATACAAAAGAAATAATCGCAAAATATATTTCATCCCATCCTGAACAGAAATTTAATTTTTACTCGCAGGAAAAAAATGCAGGCAAAGGCGCTGCTATCCACAAAGGAATTGAAATTGCTCAAGGAGATTACATTATCATTCAGGATGCTGATCTGGAATATAATCCTGAAGAGTATAACATTTTGCTCAAGCCAATATTAGATGGCTTTGCTGATGTGGTGTACGGTTCGCGTTTCATGGGAGGAAAGCCGCACCGCATTTTATTTTACTGGCACTCTGTTGGAAATAAAGTTCTCACCACGCTTTCTAACATGTTCACCAATCTGAACCTAACGGATATGGAAACGTGCTATAAACTTTTTCGTGCGGAAATTATTAAAAAAATTTCCCTGAAAGAAAAGCGCTTTGGTTTTGAGCCGGAAGTAACCGCAAAAATTGCGCGCATCCCGAACATCCGCATATATGAAGTGGGAGTTTCTTACTACGGCAGAACGTATGCAGAAGGAAAAAAAATAAACTGGCAAGATGGCTTCAGAGCAATCTGGTGCATTGTGAAGTATAATTTCTGATACGCACACATTAATATATAATCTTGTTCCGCGACACACTCATAAAAGCAGAAAAATATTTTTTCATACTTCTTGCGGTTCTGCATATTTTGCCTGTCTTGCTGGTTGGTTTTTTTGTTACACATGACGGACCTGCGCATGTTTACAATGCCTCCCTTATAGTTCGTGTTTTTTTTCATGAAGCAAATGCCTCGCAGTTTCTGATGCTGAACCCCGAGGCTGAGCCAAACTGGATTGGCCATTTCCTGATGGCGATCATGAATCAATTTTTTTCAGGCAATGTTTCCGAAAGAATATTGATAAGCGCCTATGTTATTTTTCTTCCGCTTGCTTTCAGAAAATTTATCCTTGTAATAAATCCACAAGCGGCATGGGCATCTTATCTTATTTTTCCTTTTATACATTCCTTTCTGCTGTACATGGGGTTTTATAATTTTTGTTTGGGTCTTCCCGTTTTGTTTTTCACACTTGCCTATTGGATTTCTTCTTCCCATTCTTTAAATCCTCAAAAAGCAGTTTTGCTTTCTTTTCTTTTACTCCTGCTGTATTTCAGCCACCTGTTTGTTCTTGCATTGTTTTTTTTTGCAGCAGCAATATCCATTGTTGTAGAATTCTTCCCACGGAACAAGGCGCATATACTATCAGCCATAAAAAATATGTTCAGGCAAACGGGCATTTTGTTTGCCGTATCTCTGCCGGCACTTGTCCTGACTTTTAATTTTATGCTGAAAAAAACTTCTGAACAGGTATTGGGGGATGGGCGTTCTTTTTCTGAATTAATAGAATGGATTTTGATCGCTCAGCCGCTCATCACTTTTAAACGGGAAGGAGAAATCATCTTTGCTGTTGTGATAGCGGCTGTAACAGGTTTGCTGCTGCTGAACCTTGTTTATGCTGTTGTCAGGGAAAAATATTCTCCTGCTGGTTACCTTTGGATGCTGTTTACGCTGTTGATAGTTATCTTTTATTTTTTAATTCCCGATAATGCAGTTACGGGCGGATTTATAGCAATGCGGCTTTTACTGGTTTTTTATCTTTTCTTGTTCGTGTGTTTTGCTGCAGCGGCTATTCGCCCGGTTTTGAAAAATATTTCCGTGGCGGTATTTATTTCTGTCAGCGGGTATTTTCTGAAATATCATTATGCCGTTGAGAAAATTCTTTCGGAAGACGCCAAGGAATATCATTCCCTTACGAAAGAGATGAATGACAACAGTGTGATTCTTCCATTATTTTATTCTGACAACTGGATGCACAACAACATTGCCGCCTATTTGGGCGCAAGCCGGGGAATTTTTATTCTTGATAATTACGAACCCTATAAACCGCACTTTCCCCTTATATGGAAGCCGGGCAAAGCACCCTCAAAAATCATTGGCAACTTAGGCAGTTACGCTCCTTGTGTGGATATTGATGCATTTGAATCAACAACAAAAACCAGGATTGATTACATCACGCGCTGGCATTATAATTTAACACTGAAGGATTCGTGTACTATGAGTATTAATAAAATGCTTGCAAATAATTTTGAGCGCATTTATGTTTCACCCACAGGAGCGGCAGAACTTTTTAAAAGGAAAAAATAATCGAAATAAAATAAATCAATATGTGCGTTGATTAAAAAAAACATATAAATGTTTCGGAAATGTGAGCGGGAAACTAAAAATCAGAAAAAAGATAAATATAAGATTGAAAAGTATTTCTCCCTTTTCATTATGTAAATTAAGGTTTGTGAATAAGATAATTTATCCGAATATTTTTCAATCTCACCTCCTTATTTTTTGCATCAATCATTAAGCCAATACTGTTGTTGCTTTCACTGGGAGGGCTACACTCATAATTGAATTCTCCCAATTGAGAAGCATTAAGTTTTCCTGTAACAAAATATAATAACCGGGGATTGTTAAAGTAATGCATCTTATCAGTTTTAATATTCTTTATAGATAAATCAATTTCTGCCTTTTGTTTTTCAGAAAAATCATTTTCAAAAGATACCTGTATGATATTTACTTTATTGAAATCAGGAATACTGTCAGAATAGGCAGCATAAATTGTTTTCTCTTTGCCCGCCCCCACAACAACATCGGGGATTGATTCAGAAAATACTTTTTTGGTATTTTGATTATCAAAAGAATATTCTTTTTTCCATGCAAGTCCTCGAAACTGCTCATCTGTTTTTAGAAACACATTCCAATATTTTTCTTTATTCATATCTTGCCAGTGGAGAATAAATGCTTTGTACTGGTAGGTTTGAATCACATTTACAAAAATTGTAGGAATTAATAAAAGAAGAACTAAAATTTTTCTATAAGAATGAAATTTTCCAATTAATATTCCTAGTGGTATACAAAATATAGGATAGAAGTCTACATACGCTCGCATTCCATAACTGCATCCGTAATACCAAGCCCACCACGAAGAAAGGACATAAGTCAGAATAACAAAAAAGACAATCCAGGCGAAGAATAAAAAGTATTTTTTCTCGACAATGAAAAAAAATAAACCAAATAATGACAGAAAAAGAACGGGGGCATAAACAAACAGGCCCTTTCTATAGCTGAATAAAATATCAATAAAGGCAGGGTTTGAAAAATTGAACTTCTCTCCCTGATATGAATAAACTAAGAACTCTCCTGTTTGTGAATGCCATAAGAAAACCTGTATAAAAATTATTAGGAAGAAAAACAGAATTCCGGATAGAAACTTTCTTTTATTTTGAAAAAGATATTTAATGCCCCAAATCAGATTTTCCCAGGAGCCGGCAAGAAATGGAATGAACAGAAGAATAAGAATATTTATATTCCGAGTAAGGAAAATGATGCCTAAAAAAACACAAGCACAAATGAAATGGTTTATTTTTTTATCGTTGAAAAAAGAGTTGGCAAAAAACAAGAAAGCGCTAATTGCAAAAAAAGAATACACGTGACTGAAGGCAGGATCATAATACGTATAATTTATTATAGAAGTGGAGAGGGCAATAAATAACTGAACAAAAAAAATATTGAGGCGAGATATATTGTAAAGCAAAAGCAACTTCCTTACGAAAACAAGCCCAAGGAACAAATAAAAAACAGCAGCGTAAAATACGGACAACTGATAAGGCTTTGAATATCCGTCATTGGGGAACCCTTGCATTGAGGCAGTTAAATGAGCATAGAAAAAAAAAGGACTTATTAGTATTGCTGTGCCGCAAGGATACTTCATTACACATTTCCCTTTGTAAGGAATAAAATATCCATCACTCATATTAGCAACAGAATTATGAAGCGAAGTTTTTTGACAATCCAACAAATCATGATAAATAAAAGTTGCAGGTAAATAATCATAATATCCCATCCCATCGGCTTTAATGGTTACATCAACATTTCCGATGTAATTGTTAAGGATAAAAAGAAGTGAAAAAATAATTATAAACTCTCCAATAATAAATTTTAAAAATGATATAATTTTCATTGTCAGCGCTTACAAAATGTAGATAATATTTTTACCACACAATTATAGTATTGACATCTGTTTTTGTCACATACAAGATTTGAAAATCGTCAACTAAAAAGTTCTTTCTTCCGTGATTCCAGAGATATATTTTAAAATTGTTTTTGTCTTTGGTTAATTCAGGGCTAACGGGAAATGAAATATCAATGTCCTTATTTTGTTTTATTTCTTCCTTGCTTATCTGAATTTCTTCCCTATCCCACAATAACTGCTTGCCCTCTGAATCGGTAATTTCAAATATCAGAAATACATCCTTAAAAAAATCTTCAGATAGAATATTCGCTTTAACATCAATACAGTTAATTGCCCTTGCATTCTTTAAATCAGATATTTTTCTTATTAGACCAGGACCATATTCGATGGTATCATTAAGTTGAAAGCGAAAACTTCCTGTATCTGAATTTTCAGACAGCAAAGTTTCCTTATTCATTATCAACGAAATATTTTCTTTGTCAAGGTTGTCAATGACGATGATATCTGTCTTGGGGGCAATTAGATGAGTATACGATTCGCCAGCATTCTTTTTTAAAAAAAGATAAACTTCAAAATTATTGCGCCCTAATGTAACGTAATCTACTCCTGGCTTCACTGTTTGCAACAATTCAAAATTGGGATTTCCCATGAGAGCCGATAATTTTATTTGCCCTTCATTCGGGCTGTAATGCGCATCCCAGAATATAAGCGCATTTTCTTCAATGCTGTTTTCAGGGTGCTCTTTGTCAAGCCCCCAAAGTTCTTGCATTACATTTCCATCAAAAGGGTCTAATTCAAGAGCGTGGGGTAAAAACGGATGTAAAAAATATATTTTTTTATTTTTTATTCCTGATTTTTTATACCATTCACCAGCGGTTTGAACAACTTTTTCTTCCATTCCTAATTTGAACGGGAAATACCACTGCTTGAATGACGCACGACAAACGAATATAACGCAAATCAACATTATGATGGCTGTTGCATAAGATAAAAAGTTGCCTCGCAGAAATTTTTGTGCCGGAAGAAGCGCGAGGTTAAATCCGCGCAAACAAATTAATGCCGCTAATGGTACTACACCTGCCATCATTCTTGATAATCCAAACGAACTGAACAACCCCTTCCACCAGAATATAGAATGTCCAACAAAATAAATGGCAAGGCATCCAAAAATTAAAAAAAATTCTTCAGAAAAATAGAAATTGTTACGAATTGTATTTTTAATCCGGATAAGTTTAAAAAACATCCAAAACAAACCAGATAAAAAAAGAAACGAAAGCGGCTTGCCAAGAATTGAATTATATTCTTTAACAAAGTGCAGAAGTTCTCCATGCCCGTAAATATCCTGGTGCCCTTTATACGGATTATGCGAGAACAACCACAGGATATCTTTAAATACAAAAAATCCAACTATGCTTAATACAACTGTACCTGTGGTAAGAAGGAAAATGCTAACATATCTCTTTCGTAATAAAAATACCAGCGCAAAAGCAGGCAGAAATAAAAACCCCTCATTACGTGCAAACGGAAGAAAAGAAATTACAACAGCAGACCAAATGTATTTTTTTTCAACTAATAAAAAAACGGAACAAATCACGGTGAGTCCGAAAAAAGGTTCAGTAAGGCCTGAATTAATAACCGCAAAATAAATTGGAGCGAAAAAGATAAAAACAGGAATCAACAATGCATTTGCAATTTCTAACCGTTGTGCGATTTTGAAGCCGAAGTAAGAAGACAATACAGCGCACACAATCTGAAAAACATTGGCGCCAATCAAACCAAACTGAGCGAAAAAAGAAAGCAAAAATGTAAATAATGGTTTTGCCCAAAGATCAAGCAGGATCCATGGATGTTGCCATGAATACCTTGCCATCATGTAATGCCGGATTCCATCTCCCGAATCAAAAGTGGCGGAGGAAAAAAAAGAGAGAAGAAAAAAGAAAACGAAAAGCAAAATTAACAGGGCAAATAATAAAGCCCGCTCTTTACTTTTATTTTTTATTAGTAATTGCATTAGCTTTTCTATGCGCTTTAAGGGATTATTTTTCTTAGATATATTTATTTGAAATGACCAATTTGATATTTTAAATCATCTATAAAGATTTCTTTATTCGAATTCTCACTCAAAACATATATTTTTATGACATCGTTATTTGATTTTATTTCTTGCAATGGAATTTCAAATGATATGCTGTTCCATTTCTCAGGATCAGATGAAACAGAATAAAAGTCTTGCGCATGGTGATAATAAATCCCCGTATCATTTTTTATAGAAACTATAAGTTTTACCTCTTCAGGTTCAATCTCCTCTTTTGGTAAAAAACGAACAGAAACCAATCTCTTTCCTTTCAAAGTGGGATTTAATACTTCTCCACCATTCAAATTAATAGAAGGAGAAAAAGTATTCTCACTGGCTAAAATTAAAGAGCGTTTCCCGCTATTGAATATTGTGGAAGAATAATAAACACTGCCTATATTTTTGAGAATATCTTCAAACCCAATTTCTTTTATCACATCATATCTGGCAAATACATTTTCTTTTTCATCTAATTCAGGAAGCCCCCTCACTATTCTTTCACAATCTGTTTCTTTTAAGCATTGCCAATATGCTCCGCCAACATTAGTTTTTAAAAATCCTAGCCAATAAGATTTTTTTGTCATCCATGCGTAATGAAGAATCCCCTTCTCAAACTGCCATGTCTGAAAAAGATTAAGCGCTATGAGTAGAAAGGTTGCTATTAAAACGCTTATACGCACGACATTTTTTTTCTTCAGCAAAAAATCATAAAAGGTAGCCATTGGCAAAGCCAAAGTACCATATAGTTCAATGTACGCTCTCAGGCCGTATCCTCCATGCCACCAGCACCACCAACTGTGAATAATGTACGCATACAGGGCAAAGAGCAGCAGGATAGGAAACGTCATGTGCTTAATTTTTTCTTTCATGAAAAAAAATCCTGCCAGCGCAAAAACCATAATGGGCGTGTAAAGCAGCCAGCCGTTTCGGTAACTGAACCATCCCCATAAAATATGAGGACTGTCAAAGAAAAACTGTTCGCCCGTGTAAGAAAAATAAAACCAATTGCCAGTGATGTATTTCCAGTAAAGCAATTGAGGAATGCCGGGAAGGATGAAGAAAAAAATTGTCAGGAAGAGTTTCCATTTATTGCTTTCAATGAATTTTATTTTTTCTTTAAGGGATTTTAAATTTGTAATGCCCCATAACAAGGGAATCAGAACGCACACTAGCATGGTTGGCTTCATAAGCGCGAGCATGCCGCCTGTCAGCCCCATCAAAACAGATGTTTTAGTATCCGGCTTAATATACCATTTATCAACGGCAAACAGAAAAATGCACGACACTGAAAATAAATACGCATGGGCCATTAGCGCAGCGCCTGTTGTATAAAATAAAAGGTTGGTGCCGAAAAAAACCGAGAAGAGGGTTAAAAAAGTTATTTTGTCTGAAAAATATTTCAGCAGCAATTTCCGCAGAAAAATAAAACCGAGCAGCACATAGAGTAAAGTTCCTATCTGAAGAAAAACCTGGTAGGGCACAGAAAATCCATCCTGCGGCTCGTCTGTAATTCCCGCATACAAATGTCCCAGGAAAAAAAATGGCGCATATAAAATACTTACGCCCATAGAAGTTTTAATGACCCTTCCACCGTTCGGAGATGTTTCGGGCCAAAACTTCATGCCGAAATAACGAGGATTTTTTTCAATAAAATTCAGTGTAATATCCTTGTAAATAAATGTTGCTGGCAAATACGCATAATAGGAAATCACATCCCATTCAATCGGGTTTTTTGTCCACCTCTTGTTTAGGGCAAAAGAAAAAATCCACCAAACCGCGATACAGAGAATACATAACTTGCTTAGGAGGTTTTTTACGGACGAGAGTATGGGAAAAAAATTATTCACTCAATTTCTATAGAATAAATTGTTCCTGAGATATCATTTTTCGGAAACGGAATATATTCCTGTTTAAAAGGAATTGGTGGCCACCATTCAGATAAATGATATTCCTGCGTGATGACCGCAATCATTTGATTGTTGGGAATGGATGTAGCCGTATTGTCCATATAGCCAACAACCCTCAATTTATTTTTTTCGGGTCCTATGCGCCAGATGATATAATTGGGAGTCCACTCAAACTGGTAATAATAGTATGGGCTTTTAAAAAGTTCATCATCTTTTGCCGGAGTTTTTGTGGTCAGTGCCTGATACCATGTATCCCAGCGATTGGTTTCGAAAAGTAAATTTTCATAACGCATTGTATCAATGCCTGTAGCATATTTTTTACAATCCTTGCAGGTCATATCCCAATTAGTGCACGCTACAATTATATCATCTGTTTTTTGCGCGTCTTCTTCAGGGATGATTTTCCTTCCCTTTCCGTAAGAAGTTTTTGGCCAGTAGCGATTTGTTTTTACCATCTCAAAATCTATTTCTGAGTAATGCGTTTTGGAAAAACGGGGCGCATCGTTACGGTTATCGCCTTTCATGGTGTATCCTCTTTCGCAAACTCTGCGGTAATTCCATTCTCCTTCACTCTGAAAAATCAGCCAGAATGCGTTCGTCAAGCCATTCCATACGTTGTATTTATTAATCAACTCCGGGAATTTTATTTTGGCGGTGATTTTTCCGTACGTAAAACCAATTCTCGTTTTAACGCCCATGTTGGTTTTATGTGCATGGGGTAAATCGCTGCTCCCCGGGTTAATGATTTCTATGGTTTTACCTTTTTCATTATAGCGCACATACTCGCAGGGCTTATTTGTGTTTTGAATATAATCCGGCACAAGATTTTTCTCTGAAAATGTTTTCGTTGCGTTTTCGTATTCTTCGCGGGTATAACTTGAATCAGTAACATCTTTAATAAGCGGAATAGTATTTAGATGGAAATTTTTTCCGGGGGTTGAAAAAAATTGAGCAAACTGGGCATTCAAATATAACTCTTTGGTCCATCCGCATTTTTCTCCTGAGGGTATTTTGCCCGGCTCAGCATAATCTAATCCATCTATATAAATCCCGGAAGCAGTATTTAAGGATGATTTTACAGTTATAAAAGATGTGTCAAGAAACACCTGCGTATCGGGAAGCGAATCAAGATTTTTTTTGTTATTAAAATAATAATAGGGGTTGATGTAAATTCCGCTGTCAGATGTCTGGTTAATATGCTGAATGTGTTTTGGAATTTTCGCCAGGTCTTCTTCCGAAGCAAGAACAATCATTAAACTGTATTTCCCCATTCTGGGATTTCTTTTCCATCGGTTATTTTGTTTTGGACTTTCGGGTTGATTGGCCAGCACCCACTTTGCATCGAGAGCAAGTTGTTCTTCTGTACTTACTTTATTTTTTCGGGCTTTGATTTTTATGTCTTCGTACCATTTTTTATCGGACTTAATATGTTTCGCCATGCCGTCAATTTCCTGTTTCCCGAATTTTTTTTTGTCAGAGACGTTGTTTTTTAACATCCATTTTGCATCAAACCCAACCTGTTCTTCTGTGCTTGTTTTATTTTCCAGGGCTTTTGCTTTTACGCTTTCGTACCACTTCTTATCAGTTTTAATGGCTTCCATTGTTTCATAAATCTCGTGTTCGCTGTAAAAAGTGTTTTCAAGAGAGGCTCCATAATATTTTTTTTCTTCTCTCGGATTCCCAATTATTTTTATAGAGTCATTGATTTGTTGTTCAATATCGGGAACGGGCTTAAACCCGATGGAAGTATCTTCCCACGAGCCGTAAAAATTTTCTTCCGCCAGCGGATTATAATTAGTTGTAGTATCCAGATTTTCCAGAAACTTGTAACTTTCATTTTGATAATATATTTTGTAGAAATATTTTTTGCTGCTGCTGCCGCTGACCTGAAATTTTACTTTGAAATATCCTGATGGAATCTGTCGGCTGGTAGGAATTTCTATGCCCTTATAAAGCGCATCTGTTAAATCGGACTCTATTATGCGGCTTTTGAAGTTGCCCAAATCATAGGTTACATTTACAATCTCAGTATTTCGGCTGCAGGACGAAATCGTAAAAAATAACACACACATTTTTAAGCACCGAGAAAGAATATTCACAGAAATAATTTTCAGCAAAGGTACTTGTAAAATTTAAAGTTGATCCTTCGCTGATATCCTCTTCTTAATATCGTCCAACTCGCCTTTGGGAATGGCCGCAATGAGTTTTTGGGTGTACTCGGTTTGAGGGCTTGTGTAAATGGAATCTGATTCTCCCATCTCCACAATTTTTCCGCCCTGCATTACAATCATCCGGTCGCTCATGAATTTTACCACAGACAAATCATGAGAAATAAAAATATAAGTGAAGAGAAATTCTTTTTGCAATTGCCTCAGCAGATTAAGTACTTGTGCCTGTATGGAAACATCCAGTGCGGAAACAGATTCATCGCAGATAATAAAGCGCGGATTTAATGCTAATGCGCGTGCAATGCATATGCGCTGGCGCTGACCTCCGGAAAATTCGTGCGGGTAGCGATAGAAATGCGATTCATCCATGTTCACTTTTTTCAGGAGTTCCATCGCCCAGTTTTTTCTTTCCAAATCAGAATGATATAATTTATGAACGCGCATGGGCTCGGTGATGGCTTCGCCAATGGTGATGCGCGGATTGAGCGAAGAATAAGGGTCCTGGAAAATTATCTGCATGTGCCTTCGCAGCGGACGTAAATGGCTTCCGGGCAAACCCATAATATTTTTTCCTTCGAATAAAATTTCTCCTTCGGTAGGTTCAATCAATCTCAGAATGGTTCTGCCCAAAGTCGTTTTTCCGCAGCCCGATTCTCCCACGAGCCCCAATGTTTCTCCCGGATAAACATCAAAAGAAACATCATCCACCGCTTTCACAAATTGTTTTGTCCGCCCGAAAATACCTCTTCGCACAGGAAAATATTTTTTTAGATTTTTTATCTGGAGAATGGGCTGCTGTGCATAAATTTCTTTGTGCCTGTTTTCACGTTCGCGTTTTGATACGATGATTTTGCTTGTCACCTGCTCGATGGTAAATTGACTTTCGGTAAGCGTTCCGTCAGGGCGCGTAATCATAAAATCAGAAATGGTGGGCAACCAGTGATAGCGCCTGTTAAGCGGAGGGCGGCAAGCAAGCAATCCTTTTGTATAGGGATGCTGAGGGTTGGCAAAAATTTTCCACACGCTTCCTTCTTCCACAATTCTTCCTTTGTACATCACAATCACGCGGTCAGCAAGTTCGGCAATTACGCCAAGGTCGTGCGTGATGAACATGATGGACATTCCTCTTTCGCACTGAAGTTTTTTCAAAAGTTCGAGAATGGTATGTTCAACGGTTACATCGAGCGCGGTAGTTGGTTCGTCAGCAATGAGAATGGTTGGATTGCATGAAATCGCCATGGCAATCATTACGCGCTGCCGTTGTCCTCCTGAAAGTTGGTGAGGATACGTATTGTACATCACTTCGGGGCGGGGCAATTGCACTTCATTGAAAAGGTCAATTGTTTTTTGCTTGGCGGCTTTTTTCGTGCATCTTTGATGAAGAAGAATTGCTTCCGCTACTTGATCTCCGCAGGAGTAAACAGGATTGAGCGAGGTCATCGGCTCTTGAAAAATCATCGCAATCTCATTGCCGCGATACAAACGAATTTGCTCTTCGGGCATATTGACCAAATCAACTGCCCCGTATTTTTTACTGTGATAAATCATCTGCCCATCCGTGATTTTTCCAGGAGGACTTTTGATGAGGCGCATCACCGAGAGAGCAGTAACAGATTTTCCCGTGCCCGATTCTCCCACGATACCGAGGATTTCTCCCTTGTGTAAAGTGAAACTGATTCCGTTTACCGCGCGCACGGTTTCATCTTCCGTTCGGAATTCTGTGACAAGATTTTTTACTTCGAGAAGGCGTGGACCCATATGTATTGATGACGATGGCTAAATTAAGGTTTTTTAAATTGCGAATTTCGGATTTTAAATTTCGGATTGAAACAGCCCGCTAATCCGCAATTTTGGCAATTCGAAATTCTGTTATCTTCGCCTGCGTTTTGAATTTAATTTATAATCTATAATTTTTAATTCATAATTTTTGTTATGCCTAGTTTAAAAGAAGTCAGAACCAGAATAACTTCCACCATCTCCACGCAGCAGATTACGAGCGCGATGAAAATGGTGAGCGCCTCGAAACTCCGTAGAGCGCAGGATGCGATTATCCAGATGCGTCCGTATGCCGGCAAGTTGAAAGAGATTCTCAGTAATGTTACTTCTTCTGTGTCCGTATCTGCCGGAGGAGTTTTCGCGAAACAAAAACCTGTGAAGAATGTTTTGCTTGTCGTGATTACTTCCAACCGCGGATTGTGCGGAGCATTCAATTCGAATGTGATTAAACTTGCATCAAGAACCGCTAATGAAAAATATCCCGAACAGAAGAAATCAGGAAATATTCAGGTGCTTGCCATCGGCAAAAAGGGAGCGGACTTCTTCAGAAGAAATAATTACAAAATCTTCTCCAACAACAGCGAACTCTTTGACGGATTGAATTACGAAAAAACTTCTGTAGTTGCTGAAGCCATCATGAAAGAATTTGTGACAGGAAAAATTGACGCGGTGGAAATTTTCTACAATCAATTCAAAAACGCAGCTTCTCAAATTTTGACTAATGAACAATTTTTGCCAGTGATAAAACCGGAACAGGCTAAAACATCAGCGAAAAAAGTATCGCATGATTATATATATGAGCCGGAAATGGAAGAAATTGTAAAAGACCTTATCCCAAAAGCGCTTAAGATACAACTCTATAAAGCCCTGCTGGATTCTCATGCTGCTGAGCACGGAGCACGTATGACCTCCATGCATAAAGCAACTGATAACGCTCAGGAAATCCTAAAAGAACTTCGCCTCACTTACAACAAAGCCCGCCAGGCAACCATCACAAAAGAAATTCTGGAAATAGTTGGAGGAGCAGAAGCGCTGAAAAATTAACCATTAACAGTTCAATGCGCTTTGACAGGAAAATCCATTATCAAATTCATCTTCACGCGCATTCCCATTTGAATGGCAGGAGCGAATTTTAATTTCTCCACCAATTTTTTTACTTCTTCTCCAACGCCATACCCAACATCACCGATGATTTTTACGTTTTTGATGGTGCTGTCTGGCATCACGTCAAAACTCAGCGACACAGACCCTTCTATATATTTCTTTTTTGATTCTTCGGAATACTTCACGTTATACATTATATATGTATAAAGCGCTTGCTCGCCCTTGGGATAAAATGCGTCTTGTGTAGAAACGGTCATGTTTTGTTTGTCCTGCGAAAAGGAAGAATGGCAAATAGCAAGTAGAAGGCAGAAAAGAGAAAATAAAGTTTTCATGATTTTATGATTTTAGTATTTGTTCAATTGTTTTCGGATACCACTCATGTTCCAGCATCCGCACTTTTTGTGCCAAAGATTCTGGGGTGTCTTCCTTTTTCACTTCGCATTTTTTCTGGAGAATGATTTCTCCCTCATCATAATGTTCGTTCAGGTAATGAATGGTGACTCCGCTCTCTTTTTCTCTCGTTTCAATAACGGCTTTATGCACACGTAATCCATACATTCCTTTTCCGCCAAACTTCGGAAGCAGGGCAGGATGTATATTAACAATCTTGTTCGGGAACGCTTGAAGGATATGGTCAGGAATTTTCCACAGAAATCCTGCGCAGACAATCAAATCAATTTTTTCATCCAGAAGTTTTTTCAGAACAGGATTCTCATTATGAAACCATTCCTTATTAATAAGGATGGATGCAATGCTATACTTTTCTGCCCGTTTTAAAACATTTGCGTTGGGATTATTGCAAACAATCATTCCAATCGTAACATCCTTTTCTGAAAAATAATCAATAAGATGCTGAGTGTTAGTCCCTTCTCCGGAAGCAAAAATTGCTATTCTTTTCATAATTAATATAGTGGATAAACCTACTAAAAATATTTTTTGCGGTTATACGGGAACGTATATCTTTGCGAACAAATTCAAAATCCCATAAAATGACAAAAGTAGCAGACATTGACGGAAAAGTGAAAGCAATCATTGCTGATAAACTCGGAGTGGATGAAAAAGAAATCACTCCACAGGCAAGTTTTACCAATGATCTGGGTGCCGACTCGCTCGATACAGTAGAACTCATTATGGAGTTTGAAAAGGAATTCAACATAGCGATTCCTGACGAGCAGGCAGAAAAGATCAGCACGGTTGGCGAAGCCATCGAGTACATCAAGAAGAACATTAAATAAAGATTCTTTTTTGAAGATAAGATTCCAAAGTCAAAAGTCAGAGGTATATCTTTTGGCTTTTGACTTTTGATTTTTAGCACTATGGAACTAAAGAGAGTTGTAGTCACAGGATTAGGCGCCATCACTCCGCTTGGCAATAATGTTTCGGATTACTGGAACGCGTTGCTCAATGGCGTGAGCGGTTCAGCGCGCATCACTCATTTCGACCCGTCCAAATTCAAAACGCAGTTTGCCTGCGAAATAAAAAATTTTAAAATTGAAGAACATTTTGACCGCAAAGAAGGGCGCAAACTTGATCCATATTCTCATTACGGAATTGTATCTGCGCAACAGGCGTTTGCTGATTCAGGATTGGATAAAGAAAAAATAAATCTCGACCGATGCGGAGTAATCTGGGGTTCGGGAATTGGTGGGCTGGAAACATTCCAAATGGAAGTTTCGGGTTTTGCGAAAGGAGACGGTACTCCGAGGTTCAATCCGTTCTTCATCCCGAAAATGATTGCCGACATCTGCGCTGGGCATATTTCCATTCAATATAGTTTTCGCGGACCGAATTTTACGACCTGTTCCGCATGCGCATCGTCAACAAACGCGTTGATAGATTCTTTCAATTATATCCGTCTTGGCAAAGCCGATGTGTTTATCACTGGCGGTTCGGAAGCGGCAGTAAATGAATCCGGTGTTGGAGGATTCAATGCGATGCATGCCCTTTCCGTAAGAAATGATTCTCCGCAAACCGCGTCTCGTCCGTTCGACAAAGACCGCGATGGATTTGTTTTGGGAGAAGGCGCGGGCTGTCTTATTCTTGAAGAACTTGAACACGCCAAAGCGCGCGGAGCAAAAATTTATGCCGAGATTGCGGGAGGAGGAATGACCGCTGATGCGCATCACATAACCGCTCCTCATCCCGAAGGGCTTGGAGCGCTCAACGTAATGAGAAATGCGCTGAATGATGCAAACATGAAAGCGGATGAAATTGATTACATCAATGTTCACGGAACTTCTACTCCGCTTGGAGACATTGCAGAGAGCAAAGCAATTCTCGGAGTGTTTGGAGAGAACGCTTACAAACTGAATATATCTTCTACAAAATCAATGACAGGGCATTTGCTAGGTGCGGCTGGAGCCATTGAAGCCATGGCGTGCATTCTTGCTGTGAAGAATGATATTATTCCTCCAACGATTAATCACTTTACTGACGACCCCCAGTTCGACACGAGACTAAATTTCACTTTCAACAAATCGCAGAAGAGAATTGTTCGTGCAGCGCTTAGCAATACTTTTGGTTTTGGCGGGCACAATGCTTCAGTGATAGTAAAAAAGTTTGCGGGAAAATAAAATTCCTGTTTTGTCCTCTCACAATTTCATCGTAATTTCGCAGCCATTATGAATGATATTTTTCTCCGATGTTGTTTTTTGATTTTCTCCATTTGCCATTTGCCATTTGCCATCTTACATTGTTCCGCTCAGGATTCTTCCCGCATCGTTCTCATCGAAACCTCTTACGGAAATATCAAACTCAAACTTTACGACGAAACCCCGCTTCACCGCGACAATTTTTTAAAATTGATAGGAAAACATTTTTATGATTCTCTACTTTTCCACCGAGTGATAAATACATTCATGATCCAAGGCGGTGACCCCGATTCTAAAAATGCTCCCGCAGGAAAAGCACTTGGTGATGGAGATATGGATTATACCATGCCTGCCGAATTCAACCAAAAACTTTTTCATAAGCGCGGTGTTCTCGCTGCCGCACGAAACGGAGATGAAGTAAATCCCGAGCAGGCATCATCGGGTTGTCAGTTTTATATTGTGCAAGGGAAAGTTTTTACAGATAGTTTGCTTGGTGTAGTTGAAAAACGAATTACAGGAATGAAAGCATATAATAATGTTGTGAAGAAACCCGAAAACAAAAAACTTTTTGAAAAATACGCTGAGTTTCAGCAAAAAGGAATGCCTGACAGCATGATGACTGCCAAGAAAAAAATTGATGTGCTCACTGAAACCGAAACCAAGAATGTTCGGCAGTATAAACTTTCTGCTGAGCAGCGCACGGCATACAAAACAGTTGGCGGAACTCCGCACTTGGATGAAAGTTATACCGTGTTTGGCGAAGTGATGGAGGGAATGGATGTGGTGGATAAAATCGCCTCTGTCCCAAGAAGCAAAGCAGATCGTCCACTGACGGATGTGAGAATGAAGATTTCTATAATCAAATAATATGAAAGACAAAATAGATAAACTGCTTTCCGAAATAGAAACGATTGAAATAAAATCCAAAGAACATCTGGAAGAATTCCGCTTGAAGTATTTGGCGAAGAAAGGAATGCTTACGGCTTTGTTTGATGATTTCAAAACTATTGCGAACGAAGAAAGAAAAGAAGTTGGTAAAAATCTGAACGAGTTGAAAAATAAAGTACAGGGAAAATTTAATCACTTTAAGGAAAAACTGGAAGGAGGTGACGAAACAATTTCTTCAGATATTGATTTAACAAAACCGGCCGAGCCGATTGCTTTCGGTTCGCGCCACCCAATTTCCGTAGTAAGAAATCAAATTGTTGAAATATTTTCACGCATCGGATTCACAGTAAAAGAGGACAGAGAAATTGAGGATGACTGGCATAATTTTTCCGCGCTCAATTTGCCCGAAAATCATCCCGCGCGGGATATGCAGGATACTTTCTTTGTAAAAGGACAGGGGACAGGGAGCAGGGGACAAGAGAATTTTGTTTTAAGAACCCATACTTCTTCTGTGCAAATTCGTGTGATGGAAAATTCAAAACCCCCTATCAGAAGTATTTTCCCCGGCAGAGTTTACCGAAAAGAAAATATTTCCGCTCGTGCGCACTGCTTCTTTCATCAGGTGGAAGGGTTATATGTAGATGAGAATGTTTCGTTCGCGGATTTAAAGCAAACACTTTTATATTTTGCGCAGGAAATGTTTGGCGAGAAAACCAATATCCGTCTGCGCCCTTCTTATTTTCCGTTCACTGAGCCGAGCGCGGAAGTGGATGTTACCTGCTTTATTTGCCAAAACAAGGGTTGTTCCATCTGCAAAGGAAGCGGCTGGGTTGAAATTCTCGGCTGTGGAATGGTGCACCCGAAAGTTTTAGAGAACTGCAAAATAGATTCTAAAAAATATACCGGCTTCGCTTTCGGAATTGGTATTGAGCGCATTGCCATGCTCAAATACCAGATCAACGACATCCGCTTGTTCTATGAAAACGATGTGAGGTTTTTGAATCAGTTTAAGAGCGCTTAGCACCCCATCGGAAAGTTTTAATTTCCAGCCCGCATAAATCCAGCACGCGGTCAATCACGGTGGAGGCGAGGTCTTCAAACGTTTTAGGGTTGCTGTAAAAAGAAGGAGAAGCAGGGCAGATGATTCCTCCTGCTTCGGTGATTGTTTTCATGTTATTGATGTGAATCAAACTCAAAGGCGTGTCGCGCGGAATTAAAATTAATTTTCTTCTTTCCTTGAGCATTACATCCGCAGCGCGCGTAATTAAATCGTTGGATACTCCGCTTGCAATTCTTGCCAGCGTTCCCATGGAGCAGGGGCAAACGATCATCGTTCTGAAATCTGAAGAGCCGGAAGCAAATGGCGCATGGAAATTATTCTTCTCGTAAATTTTGAATTTTATTTTCTCATAACTGCTGTCTCCCAGTTCTGTTCTCCAGACTTCTTTCGCATTATCGCTCATCACAATGCCAACTTCCTCCACCTGATTTTTCATGGAGGAAAGTTTTTCCAATAGCACCTTCGCGTAAACAGAACCGCTTGCGCCTGTTATTCCTATTACAATTTTTTGTTTGTTAGCCATTTATACAACTTGAGTTTGCCGTACGATTTTCATGCACTTCAAAGATAAATCCATAAAAATTATTTTTCCGCTTCCATTTCTTTCTATATGCAGAATTGCTTCATTGAGTTCATCAGATAATTGCTTGCAAATGTTTCCGTCAAGTTTGGTGGAAAGTTTTTGTACGAAATCCAATTCTTCTCCGTCCACACGCAATAGTTTTTTGTCGCCATACATTCCGGCTAAACATTCGCGAATAATATTCATTCCGTAAGAAAGAAATTCTTTTTGCTTTTCTCTTCCCACTTTTGCGTTTGCGATTTCTTCAACCCAGCCCACCATTCCGACAATATCCACTTTAAAACACATCCTCATCCATTCTCGGAACTGGTGGAGGTAAAAATTGTCTTCCTGCTTTTCTGAAATTAATTTTAGAGCAGAATTAAAATTTCCATCTGCGAGATAGGCAATGCGCGAAGCGTCATTGGAAGAAACTCCTTTTTCTATAAGCGCCAATTTTATTTCTTCGTCCGCAATGCGGTTTACTTTTATAAGTTGAGTTCTTGAAACAATCGTGCGAATCAGGGCTTCTTCATTTTCTGAAACCAAAAGAAAAACAGTTTTATCTGGCGGTTCTTCCAGAATTTTAAGAAGTTTATTTGCAGCGGCAACATTCATTTTTTCCGGAAGCCAGACGATCATTATTTTGAATTCCCCTTCGTAAGTGGTGAGGGAAAGTTTTCGAAGAATCTCTCCGCTTTCTTCCACACCGATCACAGGCTGTTTGTTCTCGGCAGAAAGATGGGAAAACCAATCGTGTAAATTCAAATACGGATTTTCTAAAAATGCTTCACGCCATTCTCCAGCGACATCCGTACTCATTCTGGTTTCTTTTGAAAGCGCAATCGGATAAACAAAATGAATATCAGGATGAATTAATTTATTACTCTTAGTGCAGGAGGAACATTGTCCGCAGGAATCTTTTTCAGTTTTATTTTTACAGAGGAGCAATTGTGCATAAGCCATTGCCAGAGGAAGAGCACCACTTCCATCATGCCCGAGAAATAGTTGGGCGTGGCTTACGCGTCCATTCTGAATAGAATGAACAAGTTGTTCTTTCCTCTCCGTTTGCCCTATGATATTACTGAAAAGCACGTGTCAAATATAGCCACAGATTTCACAAATTGTCACATAAAAAATCATTTGTTCAGTTGCTTCAAAACGATATTTTTGCGGAGCAAAGAACTAATGAAAACAATAGACAATTTCGACTTTTCAGGCAAGCGCGCCTTGATTCGTGTTGACTTCAACGTGCCTCTCGATGAAAATTTCAATGTGACAGATGATACGCGTATTCGTGCCACAATTCCTACTATCAAAAAAATTCTTGCGGATGGAGGAAGCGTTGTACTAATGTCACATCTCGGCAGACCGAAAAAAGGAGCAGATGAAAAATACTCTCTGAAACATCTGGCAAATCATCTCGGAGAACTTCTTGGCGTGAATGTGAAGTTTGCAAGTGATTGCATAGGAGAAGATGCAAAAACAATTTCTTCAAATTTGAAAGCAGGGGAAGTTCTCCTGCTGGAAAATCTTCGCTTCTATAAAGAGGAAGAAAAAGGCGATGAAACATTTGCAAAAAAACTTTCCGAGTTGGGAAATCTTTATGTGAATGATGCTTTCGGCACCGCGCACCGCGCGCACGCTTCCACTGCAGTCATCGCAAAGTTCTTTCCGAATGCGAAATGTTTTGGCTACGTGATGAGCGGGGAACTGGAAAGCATAAATAAAGTGATGAATAATTCAGCAAAACCTTTTACCGCTATTATGGGCGGAGCAAAAGTTTCAGATAAGATTTTAATTCTGGAGCAATTGATGAAAAAAGCCGATAACATTATCATTGGAGGAGGAATGGCTTTCACCTTTGTGAAAGCGATGGGAGGAAAAATCGGAAAATCCCTGATAGAAGATGATAGAATAGAAACAGCAAAACATATTCTTGCCAATGCAAAAAAACTGGGCGTAAATATTTTTATTCCCGTTGACTCAATCATCGCAGATAGTTTTTCAGAGGACGCGAACAAAAAACATTGCGACATGAAAAACATTCCTGACGGATGGATGGGATTAGATATTGGCGAACAGACAGAAAAAATATTTTCAGATGTAATTTCAAAATCAAAAACCATTTTATGGAATGGTCCCATGGGAGTTTTTGAAATGACCAATTTTGAAAACGGAACAAAAACAATCGCGATGTCAGTGGCAGAAGCAACATCCAAAGGTGCGTATTCATTAATTGGCGGAGGAGATTCAGTTGCCGCGATAAATAAATATCATCTTGCCGATAAAGTGAGTTACGTTTCTACTGGTGGTGGAGCGCTGCTTGAATACATCGAGAGGGGAACTTTGCCGGGCATTGAAGCGATAGAAAAATAATCTCAAATTTATTTTATATCCACTTTCGCATTTACAGAATCTATCTTCGGCATCATCTCTCCCAATTTACTTTCTCTTAATCCGGGAATAATTGTCGGAGCAATTTTCTGCACTTGCTCATAGAGGAGGGAATTCTTTTTTGTTTCATCAGGAATAAATAAAACCGTTTTGTTTATTGCTTCAATAAAAAAAATAATCATGCTCATCAGCAATCCGAACTTCAACATGCTGAAAACCGCTCCGCCCAATTTATTCAGAACCCCGAGCGAAACTGCTTTTGCAAAACGCTCAACAAGTTTTGCAATTCCAAATACAATCAGAAGCACTCCAATAAAAATCACAGCGAAGGAAATCAGCGGCAGATATTTCGAATCCCATCCTAAAGAACCCTTCATCCATCCTGAAAGAAAATCCGAAAACTTTATTCCTCCCCACACTGCTAATCCAAAGGCAATTAACAAAGCGGCTTCAACGATGAGTCCTTTTGAAAATCCTTTGTACAAACCCCATAGGAGAGGGATAATTAATATTATGTCTAGATAATTCATAATGGCAAATGTAATATGGCAGAGGGTAGATGGAAAGAACATTCCCAATCTTCTTTTAACAATAAAAGTTTTAAAACTATATTTGTGAAATGGATTTGGAGTTAGAAAAACAGTGGCAGGCGGTATGCAAAGAAATTTCTGCGCAGTTCAATCAGGATTTGGACTTGCAGGGAATTTTATTTTTGATTGGCGTGCAGGAATTAGGAAAAGGATACCGCGTTTTCGGCAAGGATGAAAAAGTGGAGTTGATGCACGTTGCTGTTTGCAAATTGCTGGAGTCATTCAGTTATTATGAATTTGCCGGCAGAGATGAACAGGGCTGGCCCCACTGGAAACTAAATGAAAAACTTCCACCACTGAAACCAATGCAGCAAGAAGTTCTGGTGAAGGAAGCAATTGTAGAATATTTTCAGAAAAATTCTTTGTCACAAGAACTGTAGGCCATAAACTGTAAATTGATTTATGTTCACGATAGATATTCATACGCACATTCTGCCCGAAAAAATTCCGGACTTCGGAAAAAAATTCGGCTACAGGGGATTTGTTTCGCTGGAACATCACAAGCCCTGTTGCGCTAAGATGATGATTGATGACAAATTTTTCCGTGAGATTGAAGACAATTGCTGGAGCGCGGAAAAAAGAATGAAGGAATGCGACCGCCATCACGTAAATGTGCAGGTGCTTTCAACCGTTCCTGTCATGTTCAATTATTGGGCGAAGCCGAAAGATTGTTTGGAACTTTCTCAATTCCTGAATGACCACATCGCGGAAATAATTCACAGGTATCCCAAACGATTTGTCGGGCTTGGAACTGTTCCGTTGCAGTCGCCAGAATTGGCAATTCAGGAACTGGAACGATGCATGAAAATCGGTTTGGCGGGGGTACAAATTGGTTCACATGTGGTGGACGACTGGAATCTCGGCTCCATTTCTTTGTTTCCATTCTTTGAAACGGCCAACAAATTAGGCGCTGCTGTTTTTGTTCATCCCTGGGATATGGCAGGACAAGAACGCATGCAGCGATACTGGCTGCCATGGTTAGTGGGAATGCCCACAGAAACTTCACTGGCAATTTGCTCTATGATTTTTGGCGGAGTGTTTGAACGATTGCCGAAACTCCGCGTGGCGTTTGCGCACGGAGGCGGTTCATTTCCCGGAACAATCGGTAGGATTGAACACGGATTTCGTTCGCGTCCTGATTTGGTAGCCATTCACAATGACATCAACCCAAGAAAATATCTTGGGAAATTTTTTGTGGATTCGCTGGTGCACGATGCACCGATGCTGGAGCATATAGTAAAATTGTTTGGAGCAAATCGTGTGGCGCTTGGAAGTGATTATCCTTTTCCGCTGGGAGAAAACGAACCCGGTAAACTTATTCGCGAAATGAAATTTAGCAACGAAGTAAAAGAACAATTGCTCAGTGGTTCAGCGATGGAATGGCTTGCAATGCAAAAAGAAAAATTCATTTGAAATAATTCATTCTTTCCTCTTCATCACAGGCACTGTAGAGCACGGCTCGCCATACATAATGCTTTTCGCAACGGGAGTGAGAATACGCGTAAGTTCCACGTAAGCAGATTCAGGAACCGGAATTTCTCCGCAGCCTTTTATCACAACTCTTTTCTCTTTGAAATCTTCCGAATTAATTTTTGAAAGTGCTTCAGTGAATAGAAGAGTCTCTAATGTTTTCAAATCACCAAACACAAATTTTTTTGCGAATGGCTGAAGAGAAGTAGCGATTAGCATGTATGCCCATGTGGGAACAATTGCATCGGCAGAGCAGGTGATGGCTACGAATTTATCCTGATATTTTTTCCAGTCTTCATTTTTCACAAACTCGCGGAAATCTTTTTCTTTCAGAATTAATCCCTGAAATAAATTTTCTTTCACATCAATCAGCACGCGCTCTCCTTTCGGATAATAATCTTCCAGATTAATTTCAGTTAATCCGCTTTGCTCAACTCTATTTACAATTTCTTTTTCCATTACATGAATCCGAGTTCAACCTGTGCCACTTCGCTCATCATTTCTTTTGTCCAAGGAGGTTCGAATGTCAAACTTACTTTTGCTGAAGTAATTCCGGAAATTCCTTTCAACTTTTGTTCTACTTCGGGCGGTAATGATTCTGCTACTGGGCAGGAAGGAGAAGTAAGTGTCATTTTCACAGCCAGATTATTTTGTTCATCGAGTTTTATCTCGTAGATCAACCCCAGTTCCCAGATGTCCACAGGAATTTCTGGATCAAAACAGCTTTTGAGCACATCAATCGCCCGCTGTGCCAGTTCTGTATTTTGTGTTACGATAATTGCGCTCATGCTTTTGCTTTTAATGCTAACGCATCTAATTTCATTTGCTTAATCATATTCACCAATCCGTTTGCTCTTGTAGGAGAAAGATGTTGTTTCAGCCCTATCCTATCAACAAATTCCATTTTTGCATTTACAATTTCATCGGGAGAATGTTCTGACAAAACCCTAATTACAAGCGCGACTAATCCTTTTGTAATAATCGCATCGCTATCGGCTGTGTAAAATATTTTTCCATTTGATATTTCCGAATGAAGCCACACTTTACTTTGACATCCTTTTATTAATCTGTCGTCTGTTTTATATTTTTCTTCAATTATCGGTAACGATTTTCCGAGTTCAATGATGTGTTCGTATTTTCCCATCCAGTCGTCAAACATCGAAAACTCTTCAACGATTTCATTTTCTGCCTGTTCAATTTTCATTTCAGCATTGATTTTACTTTCTCAATTCCGTGTACGAGTTCGTCAATTTCTTCTTTTGTATTGTAAAACGCAAGCGAAGCGCGTACCGTTCCGGAAATTCCGAATTTATCCATGATGGGTTGTGTGCAGTGGTGTCCTGTTCTAACGGCAATTCCCAATTGGTCAAGAATTACTCCAGCATCGTAAGGGTGAATTCCTTCGAGAACAAATGAAATTACGCTTGCTTTATTTTGAGAGGTGCCGATGATTTTCAATCCTTCAATCGCTGAAAGTTTTTCGGTTGCGTATTCAAGCAGTTCGTATTCGTAAGCAGAAATGATTTCCAAACCAACTTCATTTAAGTAATCCAATGCAACAGCCAAACCAATTCCTCCTTCGATGTGCGGAGTGCCTGCTTCAAAGCGTAGAGGAATATCAGCGTATTCTGTTTTCGCAAATGAAACGGTTTTGATTGTTCCTCCGCCAACCTGATAGTTCGGAAGTTTGTGCAACCATTCTTCTTTTCCATAGAGAATCCCCACTCCTGTCGGACCGTAAACTTTATGTCCGCTGAAGCAATAAAAATCTGCATCCAGATTTTGCACATCTACTTTCATGTGAGGAATTGCCTGTGCGCCATCTACCAGAACAGGAATGTTTTTTGCATGAGCAAGAGAAATGATTTCTTTTATCGGATTTATTGTGCCGAGTGTGTTTGAAACATGCGTAATAGCAAATAGTTTTGTTTTCGGAGAAAGAAGTTTTTTGAATTCATCTAAAATCAATTCCCCTGTTTCATTTATAGGAACTACTTTCAGTAAAGCATTTTTTTCTTCGCACAGCATTTGCCACGGAAGAATGTTGCTGTGATGTTCCATTTCTGAAACTATAATTTCATCTCCCGCATTCACAAACCCTTTTGCGAACCCGCTGCCAACAAGATTTATGGATTCAGTTGTTCCGCTTGTGAAAATTATTTCGTGAGCATGTTTTGCATTGATGTGTTTTTGGATTGTTGCTCGCGCGTTTTCGTAAGCAGTAGTTATTTCCTGACTCAGCGCGTGAACTCCACGGTGAATATTTGCATTCTGCTCAGAATAATATTTTGTAATCGCGTTAATGACCTGCTTCGGCTTTTGTGCGGTTGCTCCGCTGTCGAAATAAATCAAGGGTTTGTCATTCACTTTCCGAGAGAGAATTGGAAAATCCTTTCGAACTTTCTGTACATCAACTGTGATTTGTTTTTCTTTTGTAATCACTTCGCCAATTTTTTATTCACCAGTTCTTCCAAATAATTTTTCAGCGAATCAATTCTGATCGTATTCAAAACATCATTCGCGAAAGCATACAGCAAAAGATTTCGTGCGCTGTCAACACTCAGTCCGCGTGAGCGCAGATAAAAGAGCGCTTCTTCATTTAATTGTCCTGTAGTAGAGCCATGCGAACATTTTACATCATCTGCATAAATTTCCAACTGGGGTTTTGTGTTGATGGTTGCGTCATCGCTGAGCAAAATATTTTTTGAACTCTGATAGGCATTTGTTTTTTGCGCGTCACGTGCTACAAATATTTTTCCGTTGAAAGTGCCTGTAGATTTTCCATCAAGAATTCCTTTATATAGCTGGTTGCTCTGGCAATGAGGTTTGTTGTGATGAACGGAAGTGTGGTTGTCAATGAGGTCGGTTCCGTTTGTAATAAACAAACCATTCAAGTGAGACTCGCAGTTTTCTCCGTTAAGAGCAATACTGAGATTATTTCTTGTCCACTCGCTTCCGAGGGTGATGGTGTTGGTATCGAAATGGGAATTTTTTTCCTGAACAACATTCGTGGAAGAAATCAGCGAAACATTTTTGCATTCATTCTGCAAACGATAGAACTGCACTTTGGAATTTTCTCCCACAAAAATATCCACATGAGAATTTACAATCCCTTTTACATTCAAATCAAGAGAAATATTATTTTCAATTATGCTCACCGAAGAATTTTTTTCCGCAATAATCAAATGTCTCGGACTTGCAAGAATTTCTTTTTCACCTGTGGAAATATGAATGATTTCAATCGGAGTTTCTAATTTAATATTTTCCGGAACATAAATGAACGCGCCATCAGTCCACAAAGCAGAATTTAATTGCGCGAGCGAATCCCCAGCACTGTCTAAATATTTTTTTAATAAATCAGAATGGTTCAGTAAACCATCAACAGCAAGATTGCCGACAATTACTCCTTTGGGAAGTTTTGCGCTGAGCGTTGAATCTTTATGCAACCAACCATTTATAAAAACGAGTTGGATATTTCCCTCTCCTAAAGAAGGAGGAATAGAATTGAGTTTGTGTGCTTCATTATGTATTGCAGTAAAATTTCCTGCAAAAACTTTTCTTACATCTGTGTATTTATACTCTTCGTTTTTTCTGGTTGGAATTCCAGAATCAGAAAATTTTTCAAATGCCTCTTTTCTTTTTTCTTTCAGCCAATCCGGTTCCGAAGAAAAAGTTTTTGCAAGAAGGGTTTTGAATTCTCCTTCGAGTTGCATTGGAATCATCACAGGTTTATCTAATACTGCACTCATGCTTCAACAAATTCTTTTTTAACCCAGTCGTAACCTTTCTTTTCCAATTCAAGCGCGAGTTCTTTCGGACCCGACTTCACAATTTTTCCATCGTACAACACGTGCACAAAATCAGGAATGATATGGTCGAGCAATCTTTGATAGTGAGTAATCACCACAAACGCGCGGTCTTTCGAGCGGAGTTTGTTCACGCCATTCGCCACAATGCGAAGCGCGTCAATATCCAAACCCGAATCGGTTTCATCCAGAATGCAAAGCGTAGGCTCAAGCACCGCCATCTGAAAAATCTCGTTACGCTTTTTTTCTCCTCCGGAAAATCCCTGGTTCACCGAGCGGTTAGCGAGCGTGCCTTGCAATTCCACGAGCGCTTGTTTTTCTTTTATGAGTTTCAGAAAATCTTTTGCGTCAATCGGTGGCAATCCTTTGTGCCCGCGTATTTCGTTCAGCGCGGTTTTCAAAAAATTGATGTTGCTCACCCCGGGAATTTCAACGGGATACTGGAACGCGAGGAACAATCCTTCGCGCGCGCGGTCTTCGGGCGACATCTCCAGCAAATTTTTTCCGTTGTATGAAACTTCTCCCGATGTGATTTCGTAATCTTCTCTTCCCGCCAAAACGTTTGCGAGCGTGGATTTTCCTGAGCCGTTCGGTCCCATGATGGCGTGCACTTCTCCCTTTTTCACTTCGAGAGAAAAACCTTTTAAGATTTCTTTTTCCGAAATTCCAGCGTGTAAATTTTTTATTGATAACATATTTTTTCTTTTTATTTATTTGGGCGTGCCCCCTTCGGGGTCGGGCTTTTCGCTTCAATCTTTTTGCGAAACGCAAAAAGGATTTTCGCTACAATCCCTCACGCAAATTTTATTTCACTAAATCTTTTTCTTCGCGATACTGTTGCATTAATTTTTTGTAATTGTTTAATTCTCCTTCAGAGCATTTTTCTTGTAAGTAATGGATGTTGTCATAAATAAAGCCCGTGAGTGTTTTTGCCTCATTAGCCCACCTCAAATTATCATAAACCAATAATAATTTTGGAAGTTTTGAAGTGTACAATTCTAACCCAGACCAACCATACAAATCCAATAAATAATTTTTATTTGTATTTTGAATAATTCCACAAGCAAGTTTTAAATCAACATCGACAAAAAATGTTACATAATGTAAGAATGCTTGAGCGCCCAATTTCATAGCTGAAGTAGCCAACTCTTTTGATCTCAAAACTAAATTTGAACTGACAACTATCTTTTTTGTCCTTGTTGGATATAGGTTGTATAAATTAATAATAGCAGTTCCAACATCGCCATAATTAGGTTGTTCAGCATTCAATTTTTCTATAAGGATAGAGTCAAGCAAACGATTAAAAATCGCATTAGATTTTGCAGAATTTATTTTTGTCAATTTACTAAATCCATGAGCAATTGCGTTAAAATTTTCTTGATTACACTTTTCAATAAAGAATTCTTCAGAAAGAGATAAGTAAATATCCCGAGAATATCTTGTGTTCAAATTGCCCAAAAGAATTAAGCCAGAGGCAATGTTATGAAAGGTTGACAACTTAATTTTTTCTTCAAAAATATTTTTCCCAATACTTTTAATAATTAAAGAGGTTTTCTCATTATTTATTTTTCCTAAGCGAGATAAAGATTCTACTATCAGAGTAATATTATCATTCTGTTTTATTTTTTCAATAATCACAATATCGTCAATTGAATTGTAAAGTCGTTTTGTTTTATTTCTGCTTATTACATACAGTTTCTCAAAACCAGTTGCAATATCATAAAGTGATTCATTTTTTATTTTCTTCAATATAATTTCATCACTATATCCTTCGTATGCGTCAAACGATTTATTAGGATTAAGTTTTGAAAATTGCATTGAAAATTGTCGAAATGTTATTTTATCAAAATCTGAAACCCTTGGGATGTCAATATCAACTGAAATTGATTTTGTTTTTGTCGGATCAATTTTATTTAACTCGCCAATTGCAGAATAAATTTCGCCTGCTGTGGCACGAACAAATTTCTCTTTATAGATTTTATCCTCCACGCTTTTATATAATGCAATGGTTCGGTAAGAATCGATTTCCTTTAAATTACAAAATGCATTACTGATGTACTGAATAGAAGCTCGCTTAATTTTTTCTTGAAAGAATTTTCCATCGTCTAATATTGAAAACAATCTTTCGGCTTCTGCGCGGTCTATATCAGAGCTAATATTTTTTATAACTCTAGCAACGGCATCGAATGGTCGCCTTTCTAAAAAATATTTCTTTTTTTCATCATTAGGCAACGAATGAACAATTAGATATAATTCATCTTTAATTGGCGCAAGAACTGTTTTTACTTTTTCTTTTACTTCCTTTTCTATAGAAGAATCTTTATCTACATCAGCAGAGTAATTGGATAAATGTTCTTGCAATATCCTTGCTCTCTCAGAAGCTTTTTCTTTAACTGTATCTTGAATTTTATCACCGCCAAATGAATACCATAATTTTGTAATAACAGATTCAAAACTGTCAATTTTTATAAAATAACTATTGCTTGTTGTATTAATTAGGTTAGCGACTTTCCAATTTAATTTCTCTTCATCAGTCCCGCACCAATATAATCCAAAATTGTGACCACCCTTTTTTAATTGTTCTCTTTTGATATTGTAAAGGGCATTCATAATGGAATTGTCAGCTCCATTGTATCCAATTACAACTAAATCAAATTGAGAGAGTGCTCCAAATAATTTTTCTTCATACTCTCCGCCTAGAGAACATGTTTCATCTGATGTATTTTTTATTGTTTCAAATAGAAAATCACCGTGTAGTTTAATAATATTTGGTCTATTACCGAAAACATCAATATATTTTGCAATCTCATTATGTGAAAACACCTTTGCTTTTGTATTCAAGTAATTTCTTAATGCATCATTTATTAGGTCATCAAAATTGGTAGTAAAAAGATTTTTAAATCTATTTTTCCCCTCAATCAAATATGCTAATACCGCATAAGCTCCAGAAGGTTCTTTATTTTCAATTATTAATTCAATTAATTTTTGTCTGTCTTTGGGATTTTCCGAGTATATCTTAAGCCAATTACCATATAAATTATCATAAAATATTTTTTCTTTATATGTTTCCCATAAAACCATTTCATCTTTAATTTGATTGCGAAGATTTTCTGGAATCTTGGAAGCTAGTTCGGTTCTATTTAACTCATGGCTTCTTTTAAAAAAATCTTCTTGCTCTTTAACATATGAATCGAAAAAACTTTTGTTGCTGGAAATATATTTTTGAATACGCTCATCTAATTCATTATTTTCTTGTATTACCTTATCAATACTATAATAACTTTCAAGATATTTTTTGGCATAAGAAAGTTTTTTACATAGTTCAATGAGTTCCGATCCTAGGGGAATATCTGAGGTCTTTGAACAACCAGCTCCAATAAATAAACAACATTTTGGAATATTCAGTCCTTTATTTCCTCCAATCTGATTTATTAAATATTGTATGTTATTTTTTTTTCCTTCTTGAAGCATTTGCAAAAATCATTTTTGAAATTTGTTGTTTGCGTTAGCGATTGTAGCGGAAATCCTTTGCGAAGCAAAGATTGAAGCGAAAAGCGCGACCCGCAAGGGAACGCCCAAAATATTTTTATTGTTCTTCATCCTACGCTTCCTTCTAATGATACCGCCAAAAGTTTTTGCGCCTCCACAGCAAACTCCATCGGCAGTTGATTTAAAACTTCTTTGCAATATCCGTTCACGATTAAACTCACGGCTTTTTCATTGTCAATGCCCCGCTGTTTGCAATAAAAAATCTGGTCTTCGCCAATTTTTGAAGTGGTGGCTTCGTGCTCCACGATGGCGGTTTTATCTTTTATCTCGATGTACGGAAACGTGTGCGCTCCGCATTTGTCGCCAATGAGAAGCGAATCGCACTGCGAAAAGTTGCGCGCGTTTTTTGCGCCCTTGCCCACACGCACCAATCCGCGATACGAATTGTTGCTCACGCCCGCAGAAATTCCTTTGCTCACAATCATGCTCCGCGTATTTTTTCCAATGTGAATCATTTTTGTTCCTGTGTCGGCTTGCTGGTGATTATTGGTAAGCGCAACAGAATAAAATTCGCCAACGGAATTATTTCCTTTCAAAATAACACTTGGATATTTCCAGGTTACGGCAGAACCTGTTTCAACTTGTGTCCACGAAATTTTAGAATTGTCTTCCAAACAAATTCCGCGCTTGGTAACAAAATTAAAAATGCCTCCTTTGCCGTTCTTGTCTCCTGGATACCAGTTCTGCACGGTGGAATATTTTACTTCCGCATTTTTGTGTGCAACAATTTCCACAACAGCAGCGTGCAACTGATTTTCATCGCGCATGGGAGCGGTGCAGCCCTCGAGATAGGAAACATACGCGCCCTCATCGGCAATGATAAGCGTGCGCTCAAATTGTCCGGTGCCCGAAGCATTAATACGGAAATAAGTTGAAAGTTCCATCGGGCAGCGAACGCCTTTCGGAATGTAACAGAACGAACCATCGGTGAAAACGGCTGAGTTCAAAGCGGCATAAAAATTATCGGTGTGCGGAACAACCGAACTCATATATTTTTTTACAAGTTCAGGATGTTCCTGAACGGCTTCACCAAACGAACAAAAAATAATTCCTTTTTCAGAAAGTGTTTCTTTGAAAGTAGTTTTCACCGAAACGCTGTCCATGACCACATCAACTGCTATCCTGCTTTCAACACCGCTTAATCTTTTTTGTTCTTCGAGGGAAATTCCGAGTTTCTCAAATGTTTTTAAAAGTTCGGGGTCAACTTCATCCAAACTATTTAGTTTTTTTTGCTGCTTGGGAGCAGAATAATAAATGATGTCCTGAAAATTTGGTTTAGGATAAGAAACGTGCGCCCAATTCGGCTCTTCCATTGTTTTCCAGTGAGCAAATGCTTTCAGGCGATAATCCAACATCCACTGCGGTTCGTTTTTCTTTGCTGAAATAAACCGAATGATGTCTTCATTCAAACCTTTTGGCGCATTATCAGCTTCAATATCGGTTACAAAACCGTATTTGTACTCGCTGGAGATTTGCTTTTCAAGTATGTCGTTTTTGTCTGCCATGAAGCCCCTCTCTTATCTACCCGAAGGGGAGAAGATTTGTTGCGTTTGTTTATTTAGATTCATTCTAACTTTTCAAAAAGACAAAAAAAATATTCGTGATTACTTCACAACTATTTGAAATACTTTTTTCATCGTCATATTTTTTCTCCCTTCCCTTTGGGAAGGGTTGGGGATGGGCTCCTATACAGCAAAACTTTCTCCGCATCCGCAGGTGCGTTGAGCGTTCGGATTTTTAAATTCAAATCCTTTTCCGTTCAATCCGCCCGAGAAATCCAGTTCAGTTCCCACAAGATAGAGAAAACTCTTTTTGTCAACCACTATTTTCATTCCTTTATCTTCAAAAACCTGGTCGCCTTCCCGCATTTGATTGTCGAACTCCATTTTATAAGAAAGCCCCGAGCAACCGCCACTCTCCACGCCCACGCGTATGAAAGTATCTGCCGGCTTGTTCTCTTCCTTAATAAGAGCGAGCGCCTTTTGCTTTGCGTTTTCTGAAACTGTTATCATAAATCGGTTGTTTTTGTTTACCATACAAAGATACCTACTTTTAGGTATCTGACCAAAAAAATTACCAGTTGCTAAAAATACAGTGCCACTTACTAAAAAGATGAAACAAACAGCATTTTACATAAGTATATTTGGGCACGGAGCGCTGAAAGTTACAGATGGAGATTTGCAGTTTGCAAAACGGTTTGTGAAAAATTAAATACTCTGATTTATTTCATCTCTCTGCCGAAATTATTCGGGCATTCATCTACAAAAACTTTTCACTCGTCTAAAAGTCAGAAGTTTTTCCAATCCCAACACAATATTTCATTTCCAACAAACGTTGTAGCAAAAAAAAACCGGCATCACTTTTGTAATCAAACATTAAACGAAAAACAAAAAACTAAAAATCATTAATCACTAATCCTAAATCCTAAATCCAATGGCATCCACATCAGAAACAGGTCACGCAGTCAACATCAGCAATTTCAAATTACTCATTGACAAATGCACCGCCTTTGGCGCGCCTTACAACCCAAGCAACCCCGACCTCATCATCGCCAGCATGACCACCCTTTGGACTACAGCCGATGGCGCACATCAAACCCTCACAGCAGCAATTCAACTCGCCAAGAATCCCATAAACGCACGGCAAATTTTATTTGAGCCCGCAGATAAATTAGTAACCCGCACCTTAAATTATTTCGAAAGCACCAAAGCAAGCGATCAAATTAAAAAAGATGCAAAAGGATTAGCAGACCGTTTCAGAGGTTTTGGTGTCGGTCTTCCTCCGCCTCCCCCGGCTGCGTTGGCTGTTCCTCCTGCTCCGCCTGCCGATGTCAGCACAAGCCACCTGAGTTTTGTTCAAAGGGGCGATACCTTCAAGCAGTTAGTTGATTTGTATGGTTCAGAACCCCTCTATGCTCCCAACGAAGTTGACCTGCAAGTTGCAACACTCACAACTTTGTCAACCGCCATGAAAACTTCAAATGATGGCATCGGAACTATTTTATCCCCTGTCGAAACCGCACGCATAACCAGAGATGATGCTTTGTACGATAAGGATACCGGCATGGTAGATATTGCCGCCAAGTGTAAAGATTACGTGCAAGGATTGTTTGGCGCAACTTCCTCCGAAGCGCAGATGGTAAGAGGTATAGCGTTCAGAAGGAATCCCTAGTAATTACTTCCTTATTATTACGCGAATATCATTTCAAAACCCAAATTGGTCAGTTTTGCATCGTCATCGGTCAGACAGGCATCGTTATCCATCAGTTTTGCATCGTCATCGGTCAAACAGGCATCGTTGCCCGTCAGTTTTGCATCGTCATCGGTCAAACAGGCATTGTTACCCGTCAGTTTCACATCGTCATCGGTCAAACAAGCATAGTTGCCCATCAGTTTTGCATCGTCATCGGTCAAACAAGCATTGTTACCGAGAGGGAACTAAGCCGAGAAAATTAGTAGGTTTGCAACACACCATTACTTTTCAATCTCTCTCCCCTTCAGGGGAGAGTTGGAGAGGGGTACGGTTTCCATTATGTCATGTAGCGGCTGTTCAACAGGAAGAGGATGCGGCACTGCCAGCGGGCAATTGCCGGGCGGCTGCCGTAATAACGGTGCCTGCGGAGTAGGAGGATGCAACAAACTCAATGTATTCGACTGGCTGGCGGATATGGATATTCCGGGCGGACAAAAACCTTTTGACTGCGTGGAAGTGCGCTTCAAAAACTCCCGCAAAGAATTTTACCGCAACGTAAATAATTTTTCGCTGAAAGTTGGCGATGTGATTGCCACTGAAGCATCCCCCGGTCACGATATAGGAATAGTTTCTCTCGCGGGCGAACTGGTGCGCACGCAGATGAAAAAGAAGAATGTGAATTTTGATTCTCTCGAAATAAAAAAAGTGTACCGCATCGCCAAGCAAGCGGACATTGATAAATGGAAGGAAGCGCAGGCGCTCGAAGAGCCCACTAAAGTAAAGGCGCGGACACTGGCATTATACCTGCGGCTTGAAATGAAAATCTCCGATGTGGAAGTTCAGGGGGATAAAAACAAAGTCATTTTTTATTACACTGCCGATGGGCGTGTGGACTTCAGACAATTGATAAGGGATTACGCAAGCGCGTTCAGGATGAGAATCGAGATGAAACAGATTACGCTTCGCCACGAAGCAGGACGGCTCGGAGGAATTGGTGACTGCGGAAGAGAACTCTGCTGTTCCACCTGGCTCACGGATTTTCGCGCGGTGAATACAACTGCGGCAAGGTATCAGCAGTTGTCCATCAATCCCGTGAAGTTGGCAGGACAATGCGGAAAATTAAAATGCTGTCTGAACTATGAATTGGACTCCTACCTCGATGCGATAAAAGATTTTCCTAACACAGAAATCCCTCTCGAAACACAAAACGGGCGCGCGTTTCACATGAAGACAGATATTTTCAAGCGCACGATATGGTATGCACATGAAAATGACCGAAGCGTTTTTGTTGCATTGCCGGTTGAGCGCGTGAAAGAAATTGTCGCGATGAATAAAGAGGGAAAAAAACCTGAAGAACTCCGCGGAGTGCAGGTGATTGTTCCGAAAATAAAAGAGCCCGATTTTCAGAACGTGGTTGGACAAGACAGCATTTCCCGTTTTGATAAAAGTAAAAACCAAGACAGGAATAATAACAAGAACAGAGGAAGAAATAATAACCGCAATCGTAATCGAAGATGAAAATAAAGAGCAAGTTATCCGTTTTGATTCTGCTTTTCTTTTTCACCTCTTGTGATTCAAATAGAGTTTTTGAAGACAATATTGACATTCCGGATTATTCATGGGATGTAAAAAATAAACTTTCGTTTGACGTAACTATTGAAGACACCACAACGCTCTACAATTTGTATGTCAATGTGCGCCACGCAAGCCATTATCCCTACGCAAATCTTTATATGTTCATCACAATAAAATTTCCCAACGGCAAACTTGCCAAGGATACACTCGAATCTGTTTTCTTGGGTGAAAATGGAAAATGGAAAGGCGATGGCATGGGCGACATTTGGGACAATCAGATTCTCTGGAAGCCGAATGTAAAATTTACCCTCATAGGAAAATATACTTTCGAGTATGAACATGCCATGCGAATGGAACAGGTTCCTTTCATCATGGATGTGGGTTTAAGAGTGGAAAAGGCGGAGAAAAAAAAATAGCCGTCATTGCAATGACGAATCTGTTAATAACTCCTTCCCATTCATAGTTCAGAATAATTTTTCCTCTGTATTTTTGATTCGTATTACTTCGTTTCAATTATGGCAGTTTCCACCGCAGAAAAGTTTTTGGATGACGCAGAAAAAAAAGTGTTCGACCCCGAGCACCGCAGGAAACTTTCGTTCAATATAGCGCAGTACGATAAAAAAGTTGTTGAAGGGAAAAAGCAATTCAGCAATCTGGAACTGGCGCGCGCGCGCGCTTCAGCGCTCAAAGCAAAAGCGATTGACAATCTTGACAAGTATCTCATAGAGTTTGAAGCGAACTTTATCAGGCGCGGAGGGAAAGTAATCTGGGCGCGCGATGTAAAAGAAGCGCAGGAAGAAATCATAAAAGTGCTCAAGCGCTTCAACACAAAAACCGTGGTGAAATCAAAATCCATGGTCACGGAAGAAATTCATATCAACGATGCACTTGAAAAAGAAGGAATTGAATCGCTCGAAACGGATCTGGGCGAATTCATTGTTCAGTTGAGAAAAGAAGCGCCTTATCATATTGTGACTCCAGCCATGCACCTTTCGAAAGAAGATGTGGCGAAAACTTTTCACGAAGAAAAAGGAACACCGATAGATTATACTCCCGCGCAAATCACAGCATGGGTTCGGAAATTTCTCCGCGAGAAATATGTTTCTGCCGAAGCGGGAATCACTGGAGGAAATTTTCTCATAGCGGATATTGGCGGAGTGGCACTCACGGAAAACGAAGGCAACGCGTGGCTCTCCATGGCGTTTCCGAAAGTTCACATCGCGATTGTAGGCATTGAAAAAATAATTCCTTCTCTTGCCGACATGGAATTATTCTGGACATTGCTCGGAACACACGGCACAGGACAAAATGTTACGGTGTATAATTCCATTCTTACAGGTCCGAAACAAAACGGAGAAACAGATGGTCCCGAAGAAATGTATGTGGTTCTTCTCGATAACGGACGAAGCAATGTGCTGGAGCAAGTCGAACAACGAAGAGCGTTACATTGTATTCGTTGCGGTGCGTGTTTGAACGGTTGTCCGATTTATCAGGGAGTTGGCGGACACGCTTATGCTTCACCTTACAGCGGACCAATCGGCTCTGTGCTCACTCCGCAATTGTGGGGAATGAAAGAGTACAAACATTTGAGCCATGCTTCTTCTCTCTGCGGAAAATGCACAGAAGTTTGTCCTGTGAATATTGATTTGCATAAACTGCTTTTATATAACAGAAGAGACGCGGTGAAAGAAAAAACTTCTTCAAGCACCGAAAATCTGATGTGGCTTTTCTGGAAGAAGGCAATGATGAAACGCAGGACGATGGAAAAAGGCGGAGCGACCTTGAAAAATTTTATGCTCAACCAGTTTTTCAAAAAGCAATGGGGCGGCAGAAGAGAACTTCCGAAAGTTGCTCAGAAATCTTTTAATCAGTTGTGGAAGGAAGGTCATGGAATGAAATAGCAGAAAATATTTATGTCTAGAATTTTAACAGGCGTTCAAAGCACAGGTGTTCCGCACCTCGGAAATATTCTGGGCGCCATCATGCCCGCAATTGAACTTTCTAAAAAATCAGGCAATGATTCATTTTTTTTCATAGCGGATTTGCACTCGCTCACCACGGTTAAAGATGCGGAGACCAGAAGAAATAATACGTACGCTACTGCTTCCGCATGGCTTGCGTTCGGTTTTGATACAGAGAAAAATACTTTTTATCGTCAGAGCGATGTAGCAGAAGTTTGCGAACTCACCTGGTATCTTTCTTGTTTTACTCCTTTCCCCATGTTAGCGAATGCGCATTCGTTCAAAGATAAATCAGGAAGATTATCGGATGTGAACGCAGGACTTTTTACGTATCCTGTTTTGATGGCTTCTGATATTTTATTGTATGACGCGAATTTTGTTCCTGTGGGAAAAGACCAGAAGCAACATTTAGAAATGACGCGCGATATCGCAGAAGCGTTCAATAAACAATACGGAGAAACATTGGTTGTGCCTGAAGCGCTGATTGACGAGCGCGTGATGGTCGTGCCCGGAATTGACGGACAGAAGATGAGTAAGTCATATAACAATTACATAGATATTTTTCTTCCGGAAAAAGAGTTGAAAAAAGTGGTGATGAATATTGTGACTGACGCAACTCCGCTGGAAGCGCCCAAAAATCCTGATACCTGTAATGTGTTTAAACTTTATGCGCTTCTTGGAAATGAATCGCAAGTAAAAGAAATGAAAAGCAACTATTTAAAAGGCGGATACGGATACGGTCATGCGAAGACAGCATTGTTTGAACTCATCATGGATAAATTCAAATCCGAGCGCAGAGAATTTAACCGATACATGAGCGATAAGAATGAACTGGAGAAAAAATTGTTGCACGGAGCAGAGAAGGCAAAAAAGGTTGCGAAAGTAGTTTTGAAAAGAATCAGAGAGAAACTTGGATACTAAAACGGCTGTGTCATACTGAACTTGTTTCAGCATCTCACACTAATAGATTCCGAAACAAGTTCGGAATGACTTATGGCACCGAAAAAAAAACTCCTCATACAAAATGATTATGATTTTTTTCTTTTCGGAATCAGTTGCGGAGAAAAGCCATACCGCTTGTGCTGGGCACTGAACAATCAATTAAAGGCAACATTCTCAAAAGGCAAAGACATGGAAGTGCATGAAAAAAATCAGACAGGGCAATCAAAATATCCTGTGTTCGTTTTCCGCAACGAAGAAATGTTTACAGATTATCGCGTGATTGTAAATAAAACAGAAAATAAATTTCTTGTGCCTGAATACAAACACGCGGATTATCTGCTGATGGTGCAGGGCGGAATGCCATTCGCAGAAAAAAATTCCATACTCAAGAAGGTGAAAGAAGTTACATTCGTGCAAACCGCTTTTGAAATCGACCCTAAAAAAATAAAATCGAAAGAAAATTTTGTCTTCTGATGATAAAACATAACAAAACAAAAATCATCGCCACGGTAGGCCCCGCTTCGTCTTCGGAAAAAATTCTGGAGAGGATGATTCGCGGAAGCGTGGATATTTTCCGGATAAATTTTTCTCACGGCTCCTACGAGGATATGAAGAAAGTTATTTTGTCCATCCGCAAACTGAACAAGAAACTCAATACCAACATCGGCATACTTGCCGATTTGCAGGGACCGAAAATCAGAATCGGGAAAGTCAAAAATAATTCTGTTCAGCTGAAGGAAGGAAAAACAATTTCCTTCACCAGCAAAGAATGTGTGGGAGATGAATCAAAATTATATATCAACTACAAACATTTTCCATCTGATGTTTCTGCAGGCGAACACATTCTCATCAATGACGGTAAATTTCTTCTCGAGATTATCAGCACAAACAAAAAGGATTTAGTAAAAGCAAAAATTATTCAGGGCGGAATTCTTTCGTCCAACAAAGGAGTAAATCTTCCGAACACAAAAATTTCTCTCCCGTGCTTAACAGAAAAAGATATTCAGGATTTGGATTTCGCTTTGGAGAATGATGTGGAGTGGATCGGACTTTCTTTTGTTCGCTCCGTAACCGATGTGGTCGATCTGAAAAAGATGATAAAGAGCAAGCATAAGCATGCCCGCGTCATAGCCAAAATCGAAAAACCCGAAGCACTGAAAGAAATTGATAACATCATTGACCTTGCGGATGGAATCATGGTGGCGCGCGGAGATTTAGGTGTTGAACTTCCGATGGAACAAGTGCCGATGATTCAGAAAATGCTGGTGGAAAAATGTATTAACGCTTCGCGACCGGTGATCATCGCCACCCAGATGATGGAAAGCATGATTGAAAATTTTTCTCCCACGCGCGCAGAAGTGAACGATGTCGCCAACGCGGTAATGGACGGTGCAGACGCAGTAATGCTGAGCGCAGAAACTTCTGTTGGAAAATTTCCCGTACAAGTAATTGAAGCCATGCAAAAAATAATTGAGCGGGTGGAACAGGAAAGCAGAATTTATTATCGCGAACATCCGCCCGAATTAAAAAATCAGACTTTCATTTCAGATTCCATCTGCTACAATGCCTGCGTGATGGCGCGCCAGGCAAATGTTTCCGCAATTGTTACAATGACGAATTCCGGATACACTGCTTTCAAAATTTCCAGCCACCGTCCGAAAGCAAACATTTTTGTCTTCACAGATAATCATTCTCTGCTTACCACACTTAGTCTGGTATGGGGTGTGCGCGGATTTTATTACAGCAAATACGAGAGTACAGATAAAACAATGGAGGACCTGAAAAAGTTTTTGAAGAAAGAAGGACACGTAAAAACCGATGACCTTATCATTAATACTGCGAGTATGCCCCTCATCGAAAAAGGAAGAACAAATATGCTTCGCCTCAGTCATGTTGAGTAATGTAGATTATTAATCTGCGCCACAAAAAAATAAAGCCGCCCGATCCCTCGGACGGCTTATCCCCATGAAAAACCCCCATCCCGCCTGAGGCGGAAAGGAATTTATTTTTATCAGAGTTTTACCTCGTGAATTCTGTGTATTGGTATTACAATTCCTTGTTTTAAAATAACCCGCTTGTCTGTCAATCCCCAAATGTGAGTTTCAATTTGTTTGATGCCTTCGCTATCTTCAAAAACAATTTTTGTTTTCCCTTTATATGTATTTCCAAGCACGACTGCGCGCTCCAGAGCAATCCGCCTTTGTTCAGTTGCTTCCGCGCCCATCAACACTTCCTCATTTGGGAAGAGCAATTGGCTTACGTCTTCTTTTTGTACGGGAGAAATTACCGCAGCAGATGGTTGTGTCATGCTCAAAAGTTTTGATTTCTATCTTCAACGGCAATAGTTTCGTTTTGTTTTGGGAATTTAGACGAATGGCAGAAAATCAAAGACGAGTTGCATAAAAACTTCGCTCTACATCAGGCAACCGATGCAACCTTTAGAATTTTTTTTGTGTCGGGAAGGACTTTAAAGCGGTTATCAATCCGATAATTGATTACCCAAATGATTTTTCCATTTGATTCCAGCACCCAAACGTTTTCTTTTTCACTGATGGGGATTTTCTGGTCAATGAAGAAGTCGCTGAGTTTCTTTTTCCCGTTCATTCCGAGCGGATAAAAAAAATCTCCCTGTTTCCACTTCCTGATTTTTAGAGGGAAAGTCAGCGCGGAATAATCAAGATGAGCAATCGAACTGCTTTTATCTTTAACCTTGGATAAATTTCCGCTGATGATTTCTGTTTTCAATTTTAGATTTTCATTTTGAAACTCCGTTTGATTTTCTTTCAGAGAGAATGCCTCATTCTTACCATTAACAAAGAGGGGTAAAGGAGGTTGAGCGTTTTTCTTCGGAGTCAGAATAAAAAAATCCCTGTCCTTAATCAGGCGGTAAGTGGGCGAGAGGAATTTTTTCCCTGCGGTGGTGTACATCCGTTGAGCGATGAGTTCAGTGGTTTCGGGAGTAAAATCATACGTGCGGAGCACTTCGTGAAGAATGGTTTCCGCGTGTCCGCTGTCTTTTAATTTTTTTATGTTGAGCAGAATATTTTTCCCTTCTTCCACCACAATTTCTTTTCTCTTTTCCTCGATGAATTTTTTGAAAATTTCTCCTGCTTCTTTGAAGTAAGATAATTCCTTCGTGATGGTTTTTTCAAAACCGATGTTCAGTTTTTTCAAGGAAGGAATCAGATGATGGCGGATATTATTTCGCAGATACTTATCGGTGAAATTGCTACTGTCCTCGCGCCACTTCAGACTGTTTTCTTCCGCGTAATCGCGAATCATTTTTTTGCTGGCGAAAAGAAGAGGGCGGATAATACCTCCCTGTCTTACAGGAACTCCCTGCAATCCCGCAATTCCTGTTCCGCGCAAAATATTGATAAAAAAAGTTTCAATGGAATCATCCAGATGATGTGCGGTTGCGATGAGGTCGTATTTTTTTTCTTTTGCCAGCCGCTTCAGCCATTCATAGCGCAAATCCCGCGCAGCCATCTGGATAGAAATCTTTTTTCTTTTGGCGAATGATGAAGTGTGCAATGATTTTTTATGAAACAGAACATTATATTTTTTCGCAAGCGACTTTACAAACTGCTCGTCATCATCTGATTCTTTCCTTCTGAGATTAAAATTGCAATGAGCAATTCCAAAAGAAAAATTCGCCTTGTGAAACAAATCGCACATCACAATAGAATCAATGCCGCCACTTACGGTTATAAGGATTTTATCTTTCGCAATGAAAAGATTTTCTTTTTTGATGAAATCAAGAAACTGTTTAAGCATTTTCGTGCAGGGAGATTTCTTTTTCTTTTTGCGTGGAAGAATTTAATCCTAATGCTTCAAACATTCCTTTTGCTTTCAGCAAACATTCGCTATATTCATTTTCGGGAATTGAGTTTGCGGTAATGGCGCTTCCCACCTGAAAGGATAAATATTTTGAAGATGAATTATAAAGAATGCTTCGGATAACTACGTTGAAATCAAAATTTGCCTCAGGGGTGATGTAGCCAACAGCGCCCGAGTATAATCCGCGTTTTGTTTTTTCGTACTTCTCAATCAGTTCCATTGCCCGAACTTTTGGCGCGCCAGTCATCGAGCCCATCGGAAAAGAATTTTTTATCACATCCGAAAAATGAATTTCATCTTTCATCACTCCGCTCACGGTGGAAATCATCTGGTGCCATTGTTTGAAGGTGTAAACTCCGAAAAGGTCATCCACTTTTACATTATCACAGGTTCTTGAAAGGTCATTCCGAACCAAATCCACAATCATCACGTTTTCGCTTTTCTCTTTTTCATTTTGCGAAAGCAATTCTTTCAATTCAATGTCTTCGGTAATAGTTTTTCCTCTTCGCGCTGTTCCTTTTATCGGCTGGGAAATTATTCTTCTTCCTTCTTTTTTCAGAAAGCGTTCAGGGCTTGCACACAGCAAATATTTATCATCCATTCGGTAAAAAACAGAGAAAGGTGTTTGCGATGCTTCGTTCAGTTTCAGAAAAACTTCTGCGGGATTTATCCCTGAGCCCCCTGAAAAAAACTCCATGCAGTAATTCATTTCGTAAATGTCGCCACGGTGGATGTGTTGCTTGATTTTGTTTATGGTGTTAATATATCCTTGTTTGGAAATCCTTGCTGAAATTATAAGTTCCGGGTTCCGGGTTCCGGGTTTCGGGTTCAATGACAAGATTTCGCGGAACAAATTTTCAACCTCTTTTTCAGAACAAACTTCAGGCAGAAATCCAATTTCTACTTTATCCCTGCGGACGGTGAAAACATATTTCGGCCGGAAGAAATGCATCTGAGGGAAACCAACCCTATCAGGATTTTCAGAAGAAAGATTTTCAATTTCATTTCTTAAATCATAAGACAAGAAACCGAACAGCCAGTCATTTTTTTCTTTATGAAAAATTTTCAGCGCATCAAAAGAATTTTCAGAGGGACTAATTCCCTCAATCGAATCAATCGCAGCAATCATTTCATTATTACTGCCCTGCCATTCGTTGCTGTTTAACACACAAAATCGCTCAACGTTTTTTGCATAATGCAGCAACTTCTCTTTGAAAGAAATCACATCATCAATTTCAAATGAAATCTGTTTTCTCATCGTGCTTCGACAAATGTACGGGGTCCGCCCTTTAGCGGACAAAAATAATTTTATCTTTGGCAGGAGGTTATTATATTATAATTCTCCAAAATCAGTATTATTTGGACGACATAAATCATCAGTTCGTCTACAAAAAAGGGGGTTTTGTCGAAAAGATGGCTCCATGTGTTAACATATACAGTATGATTGGTATACTTGTACGCAAGTTCAATCGTCCAAATCTTACGCCCATGAAACTAAAATTACGTTCACTCTTATTTTCAACTTTTGTTTTGCTGATGTTTTCGGCAGAACAAAATTTTGTATCTGCTCAGGCACAACTTGTATTGGGAGCAACTGCAACGTATATGAATATTTCCGGAGGTACTGCCGGAACCCCGATTTATCTTGTGGTTGGCAACCCCGCGAGTGCTGCAATTATTAGAACCAACGGACATATTATTTCAGAAGGGCAGTGGAATTATGTGAAATGGCTCAATACCGCTGTTGCTACATCTTACACGATTCCTTTCGGATCCGTTGATTATCTGCCTTTCACATTTGCCAAAACCGCAGGAGTCGCAGCGGACTTAACAGCTTCTACATACGCAACGCCAAACACCAATTTGCCTTGGTGTGCAGCAACTAACGTAGCATTAGTTAACAATATGAACGATTTAACTACTGGCGTAGACGGAAGCGTTCAATTTGTGATTGACAGGTGGTGGACTATAAATACAACGGGCGCAACTGCAAATCTTTCTTTTACATACAGAGGTGCTGAAAACACTATGGCAGCTCCAGCAACTCCTGCTGATATACTTGGAATTCAGCACTGGGATGGAACCAAATGGAATAATGGAAGCGGAGGAGCGATGGGGACCATTGTTACTACAGCCACTGCAGGTTCAAATGCAGCCGGACCCCATACTGTTACCGGATCAGCAACATTCAATGAATTTTCGCCTTATGTATTAGTAAGTTTTCCTAATCCGCTTCCTGTTCAATGGCTTTCTCTTTCCGCAGACTGTGATCGAGGAGATGTAACCATTCATTGGAGCACCGCATCAGAACAAAACGCAGATTACTTTACTGTGGAGCGTTCTTTAGACGGAACAAATTTTTCTGCCATTACGACCAAGCCCGCAGCCGGCAACAGCAACACGATTCAGTATTATTCAGCGGTTGATACAGATCCTTACAGCGGAACATCTTTTTATCGAGTAAAAGAAACCGACTTTAACGGAGCATATATTTATTCAGGCACAATAACCGTAAACGGATGCGCAGGCGATGATGTTATTATCTACGGAGAAGATGGCGGTGCGGTGGTTAACATCAATGCGTCTGCAGACGGGCAGTACAACATTGAAATGTACAATGTGCTCGGGCAAAAAATAACAGGGCAACTTGCAAATGTTACTGCCGGAAACAACCAAATAAAACTTTCTCCTAACAATGTTGCCTCGGCAATTTATGTGGTGAAGGTTTTCAATAATAACAATGCAGTAACTAAAAAAGTATTCATACGCTCAACCATAAAATAGACAACGCCAAATGAAAAAAGTTTTATTACTCTTCGCATTTATATTGAGTACCGTTTGTGCATTCTCTCAGAACATTGCTATTAACACTTCAGGCGCGGCAGCAAACCTTTCAGCATTGCTGGATGTAGATGCAACAAACAGAGGTATGCTTATCCCGAGGGTTAGTTTAACTGCTCTTGGCACTTATAACGGGCCCATTACTGCAGGAGCCCCCACCGATGGATTAATAGTATATAATACAAATAATGCTCTTGGCAACGGACGCGGCTTTTATTACTGGAGCACCTTTGCCACTCTTTGGATTAACCTCCTTGATACTCAATCTCCATACGGATATATTTTAAACCAAACCTCACTCCAAGCGTCTGCTGATTTTAATATCAGCGGAAGCGGCAATGTTCAAACCTCTTTTCAATTGCAGGGAACAAATGCAATTTTTGGCAATGCGAACGATATATATGGAAACATCCGTGTATTGCAAAACAATTCAGCCACTTTGCAGGATGGTATGTATATTAATTATAACAGTACGGGTGGAGCGGCAGCCGACTTAAAATTTTATGCTAATGGTACGAGTGAACGAATGCGCATTCTTGCCTCAAATGGTAATGTCGGAATAAACAATGCTGCTCCCGGATATAAACTTACAGTTACAGGCGGAGGTATTGGCGGCAATTATGGTTTGCTTCCAAACTATGCTGGTTGGGCTGCTTATGGAACAGGCGATGGAGGCGCAGCAATATACAATGATAATGGCGCTTATCAAACATTGATGCTTGTTGGAAACAACTCAGCAGGCGGAGTAAGAAAAGTTAGTGTTTGTGATTACTTGACTGTTAACGGGGACATTAATTTCACCGGGCTCCTTATGAC